>OGRF01001679.1_pt1 | contig 14056 bp, 5 predicted proteins | sample 1553381 | NCBI WGS metagenome assembly OGRF01 (sample SAMEA2580060, study PRJEB22360) | human gut metagenome | biome: human gut; feature: human-associated habitat; material: faeces | place: Denmark | collected 2008/2010
ACCTGCTGGACCTTTTTCTTTATGAAAGTGAAGAAGAACAAAAGGCATGGATTGCAGAACACACAGCAGAAATCACACACTTGGAAAGGAGATTGAAAATCATGGCTGAGAACAAACCCACCAACCGAGAACGGCTAAGGGAAATCACAGATGGCATCGAGCAGGGCATCAAAGAACTGTTTGAGAGTGAAAAGTATATGCGCTATCTGTCCGTCATGTCCCGCTTCCACCGCTATTCGGTAAACAACACCATGCTCATCTATATGCAGAAGCCGGACGCCACATTGGTAGCCGGATACAATAAGTGGAAAGACCAGTTTGAGCGTCATGTAAAAAAGGGCGAGCATGGCATTACCATCATCGCTCCCACACCGTATAAGAAGAAAATCGAGGAGCAGAAGCTGGACCCAGATACCAAGGCTCCGATTCTGGATAAAGACGGAAAGATCGTCACAGAGGAAAAAGAAATCGAGATTCCCATGTTTCGCCCTGTCAAGGTCTTTGATGTGAGTCAGACCGACGGGAAACCTTTGCCGGAGCTTGCATCATCCCTTTCCGGCAATGTGCCAAATTATGAGGCATTCATGGAGGCCCTGCGCCGCAGCGCACCGGTGCCGATTACTTTTGAAGCAATGGCCGCCGATACGGACGGCTATTTTTCTGCCGATCATCAGAAAATTGCCATTCGTCAGGGCATGAGCGAGGTGCAGACGGTTTCGGCCACGGTTCACGAGATTGCTCACAGCAAGCTCCACAATCAGAAAAAGATCCAGATTGCCAATGACGAGCAATATCAGGAGATCGAGCTGTTTGATAAACTTGGTCTGTTCTCCAACGGACGGATTGCTCGCGATAATCTGCCAGAGGGCGTTTATTGCTATGATCTGCGCGGTTCTGACTACGATCCTGGAGATCCGGTCTGTGTGGAAGAACGAGTGGTTGTAAACCATGCAGGCTCCGTTCTGCTGACAGAGCCGTTGGAACTGACGGAAGATGGACGCTTGATGCTGACCGAGGAAAAAGGGCTGAATTTTACCGGTGGCTTTTCTACCCTCTCCCAGTTTTTGCAGAAACAGAGGAAAGATCGTCACACGGAAGAAGTGGAGGCTGAAAGCATCTCCTATGCGGTCTGCAAGTATTTTGGCATCGAGACTGGAGAAAACAGCTTTGGCTATATTGCCAGTTGGAGTCAAGGCAAGGAGCTGAAAGAACTGAGAGCCAGTTTGGAGACCATCAACAAAACCTCCGGCACTTTGATCTCCGACATTGAGCGCCACTATAAGGAAATCTGCAAAGAGCGCGGAATCGACCCTCATGCAAAGGCAGAGCCGGAAACCGCCCCGATAGAGCAGCCAACCAGCAATCTGACTTACTATGTAGCAGAGTGCATGGAATTTCCAAACCTCGGAGAATACCACGATAACTTGTCTTTGGAGGAAGCAATCCGCATTTATCAGGAGATTCCGGCAGAACGAATGAACGGGATCAAGGGCATTGGTTTTGAGCTGAAAGACGGAAGCGACTATGAAGGACCTTTTCCGATTTTGACCGGCCAGACCATTGACCTGGACACCATCCAGGCAATCGACTATTACCGTGATAATCCTCTGGTGCAAAAAGCGGTAAAGGAACTGGCTGCGGCAATGCCAGAAATGGAAGTGCTGGGGGCGGACGCCAATCAGCAGGAGGCTTTGTTTCTGATCGACAATGCCACCTATCTTCATATCCAGTCCTGTGACAGCGGCTGGGACTATACCCTTTACGATGCCGCATCCATGAAAGAGCTGGATGGTGGTCAGCTGGATATGCCGGAGATTTCCCGCATGAAGGCAGTTCTCCAGATTTGTGATGACAACGATTTGGGCAGAGACTCGGTAAAATACGCACCGTTGTCCATGATTGAGACCTTGCAGGAAGCTGCCTACCAGCAGATGCAGGCAGAGGTCAGTCAGATGGCTGCTTCTTCCCAGCTGCCGGAAGCACAGGAGCAGGCACTGGATGAATACCCCATGCCGGATGAGCAGGTCTCCACACCAGATATGCAGGAATACGGCTACTCCTATGATGGGATGTTCCCTGTTACCAGAGAACGGGCGCTGGAACTGGATGCCGCCGGTTTGACCGTCTATGTGCTGCATGAGGACAATACGGAGAGCATGGTGTTTGACCCGCAGGAAATCATGGATCATGGCGGTCTTTTTGGCGTGGACCGTGAGGAATGGGAGAAAAGCCCTCAGTTCCACGAAAAGGTCATGGAGCGTCAGGAACATCAGCAGGAACGCGAACAGGCATTTCTCTCCCAGAACAGAGATTGCTTTGCCATCTATCAGGTAAGCCGTGACGATCTGCAGAATGTGCGCTTTATGAATCTGGATTGGTTAAAGTCCCATGACATTTCCATAGACCGCAGCAATTATGACCTCATTTACACAGCTCCGCTGAGGGAGTCTGGCACGGTACCGGAGCAGCTGGAAAAACTATATGAGCAGTTTAATCTGCAAAAGCCGGCGGATTTTCACAGTCCTTCTATGAGTGTCAGTGACATCGTTGCGATCAAGCAGGACGGTAAGGTATCCTGTCATTACTGTGACAGTGTTGGTTTTACCCAGATCCCCGGATTCCTGCCGGAAAATCCGTTGAAAAATGCGGAGATGGCCGTGGAGGACGATTACGGCATGATCGACGGTATCATCAACAATGGCGCAAAAGAGCCTACGGTGGCAGAGCTGGAACAGCAGGCCCGCAGCGGTCAGTCCATTTCCCTCATGGATTTGGCTGCCGCTGCCCATCGGGAGGAACGGGAAAAGAAAAAGTCCGTCATGGAGCAGCTGAAAAGCCAGCCCAAGGCAGAACACAAAAAGATAGCGCCAAAAAAGAGTGCGGAAAGGGAGATTTGATATGGGAAACTTTACTTTTGAGGAAATGAACCTGATGTGCATTTACAATACCGGCAGCCGCACCGGACTGATCGACAGCCTGCGTGAGATGCGCGGCGAGCTGGCCCCGGAGGAAACCGAGCTGCAGGAGTTGACAGACAGCGCACTGGGAAAGCTCCAGACCATGAGTGATGCCGAGTTTGCCGAGCTGGAGTTGTACCCGGATTTTGACCAGTAAACACCATAGTCGCAGGGATGAGGTGGCAATATGCTACCCCACCTTTTACCCCAAAACTGAAAGGAGGACAGAACACTATGCCAACCAAAGCTGAACTATATGCACAGATGGCGGAGAAGGTGACAACGCAGCTCACGGGGAGCTGGCAGGAATGGGCAGGGTTCCTTACTACGGCAGCCCGACTTTACAAGTACCCGTTCCATGAGCAGCTGATGATCTACGCCCAGCGCCCGGACGCTACCGCCTGTGCAGAGTACGATTTGTGGAATGAAAAGATGGCCCGGTATGTAAGGCGCGGCTCCAAGGGAATCGCTCTGGTGGACGATTCCGGGGACAGACCCCGCCTGCGCTATGTTTTTGATATTTCCGACACCGGAACCCGTGAACATTCCCGCACTCCCTGGCTGTGGCAGCTGGAGGAGCGCCATTTGGATTCGGTGCAGGCCATGCTTGAGCGCACCTATGATGTTTCCGGTGATGACCTTGCCGGACAGCTCACCGAGGTAGCCGGAAAACTGGCTGAGGAATACTGGACGGAGCATCAGCAGGACTTCTTCTATATCGTTGACGGTTCCTTTTTGGAGGAATATGATGAGTTTAACATTGGAGTACAGTTCAAGGCAGCAGCCACCGTCAGCATCACTTACGCTTTGATGTCCCGCTGCGGACTGGAGCCGGAACGCTACTTCGACCACGAAGATTTCATGGCAATCTTTGATTTCAATACCCCGTCCACCATCGGGGCGCTGGGAACAGCGGTCAGCCAGATCAACCAGCAGGTGCTGCGGCAGATCGGCGTTACCGTCCGAAATGCAGAGCGCGAAGCCAACCAAGAAAGGAGCAAACAAGATGAACAATCCCATGACCTATATCCAGAACGGAGACTATCTGATTCCCGACCTGAAGTTGAGCCAGCAGCCGGAGAAACCCCTGGGCAAGTACGGCAGGATGAGGAAAACCTACCTGAAGGAACATCGTCCCATCCTCTACAACCAGATGTTGCTGAGCGAGAAGTTGTACCCGCACCTTCTGGAGATCGACGAGACCGCCCAGAGCAGACTGGAGCAGATGATGCCCCAGCTGGCGAAGGAAGCGGGAGCCACCGAGGAACTGAAAGCCAGCGATCCCATGAAGTGGGTGGGGCTGATGAACACCTGCAAAGCTCAGGCCGAGGAAATCCTGATGGCGGAGCTTATCAACAGCTGACTCTAAACCTGTTCCTCTCCGAAGCGGAACAGATCCAATCCATAGATGAAGCAGAGAATGTAGCGCATACATCCTCTGCTTTTTCTTTTGCCCAAAATGACATCGACCATGTGCTGCGTTTGGGCGGCAATACAGACCGTCAAAGGGAGCGTGTGGTTGCAGCCTTTGAAAAGCAGAAAACCACCGCTGAGATTACCGAGATACTGAAAACGCTGTACCACGGCGGCAATGGACTTGGCAGTGTGAGCGCATGGTATGCCGAGGATGGTATCCATCTTTCCCATGGGAAGTCTGTCCGTTATGACAGGTCTGCCCAGGTCATTTCCTGGGAGAGCGCCGCAGAGCGTATCGGGGAGCTTTTGGAAAGTGGTCAGTTTGCCTCCAATGTGGAGCTTGCAGAAGCGGCAGGCTATGAACGCTCCCTCCTCTCGGAAAAGCTCTGGCATCTGTATCACGATCTCAGTGAGGACGCCAGAAAAGCCGGATATTTGTCCTGCCTGTCAGAGATCAAAGGCAATGGTTTCCCAGAGGAGACCCGCCGCCTGACGGAGCAGCTGAGTGACCCGGCTTTCCGCCAGACCCTCAAGGAAGAATACGCTGCCTTCTGGACTGCCTATCAGCAGGACCGTGACCTGTTGCGTTTTCACTATCATAGACCGAGGGAGATCTGGGAGAACCTGAAGGACCTTGACCTGCCCCGCAGGACCTTTTCTTCAGAGCTTTCCAAAGTGCCAACCGTCCAGCACTTTATTACCGAGGATGAGATCGACGCCGCCATGACCGGCGGAAGCAGTTTCGCCGGAGGAAAAGGCCGTATCTATGCGTTCTTCATGGCAAACCATACGGATAAGGAGAAAGTGAGATTCCTCAAAGACGAGTATGGCATTGGCGGACGCTCTCATGCCTTGTCCGGTGCAACACACAGCGGCGAAGATCACGATGGGAAAGGACTGCACTATAAAAAGCAGGACTGCCCGGATGTTCACTTGAACTGGGAAAAGGTTGCCAAGCGCATTACCTCACTTGTCCAGAAAGACCGCTATCTTACTGAACAGGAACAGGCGCAGTATGACAAAATCCAGTCTGAACAGGAACTGGCCGAAGAAGATGCCATTCAAGCCCAGCAGCCGGAGATGGAAGAAGAAACGCCAAAGCCTATCCTTCGGGAACAGTTTGAGCAGTATAAGCCTGTGGTGACTGCCGCTATTTCCGAGGATGCCGCATACCGCAATGCCTGTGGGCATTCTGACCGTGAAAATGCTGTCATCGAGGGTAATGCCGCTGTGCGCCGTGCGGTCCTTGGTTCTAAGGATATGGAGCTGATCCGACTCTATTCGGATGTGCCGGAGTTCCGCCAGCGTCTGCACCGGGAAGTGATCGACGAAACCTATCCAAAGCTCCATGAACTTCTGCGCCCTCTTTCTCAGGAAGATATTGATACTGCCCTTTGTGCATGGAACGGCAATATCGAGAGTAAACACGCTGTTATCCGCTATATGAAAGACCATGCAAGAGAAAAAGATACCGCCGCATGGCTGGCTCAGGAATACGGCGGCAGTAACAGCAACAGCCTGTTTGTTGTCCGTGCCGGCAGCCCGGAGGAAACGCAGCTGCCCTGGCCGAAGGTACAGCGCCGGATTGCCCAGCTCATTCAGGAGGACCGGTTCTATACCGAAGAAGAACAGAACCGTTTTGACGACATCGACCCAATCGCCATCCGGGAAGCTCTGGAAGAAAGAGGGATCGTCAACGGACAGGTGGCAGACCCGGAAAAACTGGACAATGCCCCGTTTATCCAACAGGTGATGTCAGATGCAGAGCAGATCGCAGATGCCGAGACAGAGCAGACTTCCGAAGTTTCCATTTCCGATGAGGAATATGACGCAGTTCGCCGCCCAATTCCGCAAAGAACCTCCTATGACCCAGCCGCCCCGGTCTATGCCGTGGGCGATACCGTGTATATCGAGGATGACGCCTATCAGATCACAGAGCTGCGGGAGGACACCGTACAGCTTCTGCCCACCGGGATGGTATATCCCATCTACCGGGCAGAGCGCAAAGAACAGTTCGAGCAGCTGCTTCGGGCAGACCGCCGCAATGCTTACTATACCGAGTTTCTTCCTATTGACCCGGACAAGGCAGATCAGGACTTGCGGGATGTATTGGCTCATGGACTGATGGATGAAGCGGATAAAAAGCAGATTTCCACGCTGCTGCAATCCGGCAGGAGCAACAGCGAGATCGCCTACTGGCTGAGCAGAGCCTATTCCGGTGAGATCGAGACACTGAATCTGGAGACTGGGGATATTGCCGATTACCGTACCGCGGCACAGGGCATAGAGCTGGAAGTCATGGATGCAGAGGAAAAGCGTCTGGCTATGCTGTATTTCCGCTGGGATGAGGTTGCACCTTTGCTGCGCGGGATGTACGCCCGTCAGCAGGACGGTTTGGGACAGGAACAGCCCCAACCGACTACCGAATCCCCGACCTTCCATTCCGAGACCATGGCCGTCTATCCGGGCGATAAGAACAATCTGCCTTATGATGTGGTGGTGGAACGATTGCATATCGAGGAGCCGGAGCCACCAGCGCCTGTGACAGAGCCGGAGAAAACCTTTGAGGAAGTGCTGGACGAACACCCGGTTTTCATTCAGGTCAATGGCCAGTGGCAGGCCTTCCCCAATGCCAAAGCTGCCGAGGAAGCATCTTATGAGGAATATAAGGCTAACCTGCGCCGCAATGCAAAAAACTTCCGCATTACCGATGAGCATTTGGGCGAAGGCGGTCCGAAAGCCAAGTTCCAGGCAAATATCGAGGGAATCAAGCTGCTGAAATACCTGGAGGAAACCACTGCACAGGCAACGCCGGAACAGCAGGAAGTCCTATCCCGATATGTGGGCTGGGGCGGTCTCTCTGATGCGTTTGACCCGGAGAAACCGGCATGGGCTTTAGAGTATGCCCAGCTAAAAGAACTGCTGACCCCGGAGGAATATGCCGCCGCCAGAAGCTCTACCCTCAACGCCCATTACACCAGCCCTACGGTCATTCAGGCCATATATGAAGCGGTGGACCGTATGGGGTTTGAGACTGGAAATATTCTGGAGCCGTCTATGGGTGTGGGCAATTTCTTTGGTATGCTGCCGGAGAAAATGCGAAACAGCCGTCTGTACGGCGTGGAGCTGGACCCGGTTTCCGGGCGCATCGCAAAGCAGCTCTATCCCAAGGCGGACATCACAGTAGGCGGCTTTGAGACCACCGATAGGCGTGACTTCTTTGACCTTGCCATCGGCAATGTACCTTTCGGTCAGTATCAGGTCAATGACAAAGCCTACAACAAGCTGAATTTCAATATTCACAACTACTTTTTCGCCAAAGCACTGGACCAGGTGCGTCCCGGCGGCGTGGTAGCTTTTGTAACCTCCCGCTATACTATGGACGCCAAGGATTCCACCGTGCGCCGCTATCTTGCCCAGCGTGCCGAGCTGCTGGGAGCGATCCGTCTGCCGAATGACGCGTTCAAAAAGAATGCCGGTGCCGAGGTGGTATCGGACATCATCTTCCTCCAAAAGCGGGACCGCCCGTTGGACATCGTGCCGGAATGGACCCAGACCGGACAGACGGAGGACGGGTTTGCCATCAACCGGTATTTTATCGACCACCCGGAAATGGTGCTGGGCAGACAGGAGCCGGTAAGCACTGCTCATGGTATGGACTACACCGTGAACCCCATCGAGGGACTGGAGCTTTCCGACCAGCTGCATGATGCTGTGAAGTACATTCATGGGACTTATCAGGAGGCAGAGCTGCCGGAGCTGGGCGAGGGCGAAGCCATTGACACCTCCATTCCTGCCGACCCCAATGTGAAGAACTATTCCTATGCCATTGTAGACGGGCAGGTGTACTACCGGGAAAACAGCCGTATGGTGCGCCCTGACCTCAACGCCACCGCCGAAGCCCGTGTAAAAGGTCTTGTGGAACTGCGTGATTGTGTGCAGGAACTGATTGACCTTCAGATGGATGCAGCGGTTCCAGACAGCACCATTACCCAAAAGCAGGCGGAACTGAACAGCCTCTATGACAGCTTTTCTGCCAAATACGGTCTCATCAATGACCGTGCAAACCGTCTGGCCTATGCAGACGATTCTTCCTATTACCTGCTCTGTGCGCTGGAAGTCATCGACGAGGACGGAAAGCTGGAACGCAAGGCAGATATGTTCACCAAGCGGACCATCAAGCCCCATCAGGCGGTGGCTGTGGTGGATACGGCAAGTGAAGCACTGGCGGTGTCCATCTCGGAAAAAGCCTGCGTGGATATGGACTATATGAGCCAGCTTACCGGAAAAACAAAAGAAGAACTGGCCGGAGAGCTGCAAGGCGTGATCTTCCGTGTACCGGGACAGCTGGAGAAAGACGGCACACCCCATTATGTGACTGCTGATGAATACCTCTCCGGCAATGTACGCCGCAAACTGCGTCAGGCGCAACGGGCGGCACAGCAGGACCCGGTTTATGCAGTCAATGTGGAAGCTCTTAGCGCCGCCCAGCCCAAAGACCTGGATGCGTCGGAAATCGAGGTGCGTCTGGGCGCTACCTGGATCGACAAAGAGTACATCCAGCAGTTTATGTACGAAACCTTCAACACCCCGTTTTATCTCCAGCGCAGTATCGAGGTCAACTATTCGTCCTTTACCGCTGAATGGCAGATCAAGGGGAAATCTTCCGTATCCTACAACGATGTGGCAGCCTACACCACCTACGGAACCAGCCGTGCCAATGCCTACAAGATTTTGGAGGACAGCCTGAACCTGCGGGATGTCCGTATCTACGACACCATAGAGGACGCAGACGGAAAAGAGCGCCGGGTTCTGAATGCCAAGGAGACCACCCTGGCAGCTCAAAAACAGCAGGCGATCCGGGAAGCCTTTAGGGACTGGATCTGGAGAGACCCGGAGCGCCGCCAGACTTTGGTGCGCCAGTACAACGAGGAAATGAACTCTACCCGTCCCCGTGAATATGATGGCAGCCACATCACTTTTGGAGGGATGAACCCGGCCATTACCCTGCGGGAACACCAGAAAAGCGCCATTGCCCATGTGCTGTATGGAGGAAATACCCTGTTGGCACATGAAGTAGGCGCAGGCAAAACTTTTGAGATGGTGGCCGCTGCTATGGAAGCCAAACGCCTGGGCTTGTGCCAGAAATCTCTTTTTGTGGTTCCAAACCACCTGACCGAGCAGTGGGCGTCGGAGTTTCTGCGTCTCTATCCTTCCGCCAATATCTTAGTCACCACCAAAAAGGACTTTGAGACCCATAACCGAAAGAAGTTCTGCGCTCGTATTGCGACGGGTGATTATGATGCCATCATCATGGGACACAGCCAGTTTGAGCGTATCCCCATCAGCCGGGAGCGTCAGGAACGGCTTCTCTATGAGCAGATCGACGAGATCACCGAAGGGATTGCAGAGGTACAGGCCAGCGGCGGCGAGCGTTTTACCGTCAAGCAGCTGGAGCGTACCAGAAAGTCTCTGGAAGCCAGACTGGAAAAGCTGCAAGCCGAGGGGCGAAAAGACGATGTGGTAACCTTCGAGCAGCTGGGTGTGGACCGTTTGTTTGTGGATGAGGCCCACAACTATAAAAACCTGTTTCTATACACAAAAATGCGGAATGTGGCTGGTCTTTCCACATCGGATGCACAGAAATCCTCCGATATGTTTGCCAAGTGCCGCTATATGGATGAGATCACCGGAAATCGTGGCGTGATTTTTGCCACCGGCACACCGGTCAGCAACTCCATGACCGAGCTTTACACCATGCAGCGTTACCTTCAATATGAACGCCTGCAAGAACTGAACATGACCCACTTCGACTGCTGGGCTTCCCGATTCGGGGAGACCGTCACAGCATTGGAGCTGGCACCGGAGGGAACCGGCTACCGGGCAAGAACGAGATTCAGCAAGTTCTTTAACCTGCCAGAGCTGATGAACCTGTTCAAAGAAGTGGCGGACATCAAGACCGCCGACCAACTGAACCTGCCCACCCCGGAGGTGGAATACCACAACATCGTGGCGCAGCCCACCGAACATCAGCAGGAAATGGTCAAGGCCCTTTCGGAGCGCGCATCGCTGGTACACAGCGGAACCGTTGACCCATCCCAGGACAATATGCTCAAGATTACCTCGGATGGCCGTAAGCTGGGCCTGGACCAGAGAATCGTCAACCAGATGCTGCCGGATGAACCTGGCACAAAGGTCAATCAGTGCGTGGACAACATCATGCAGATCTGGCGGGATGGCAAAGCTGACAAGCTGACCCAGCTGGTGTTCTGCGACATTTCTACACCGCAGGCAAAAGCTCCTGCAAGCAAGGCGGCGAAAACGCTGGATAATCCACTGCTTCACGCATTGGAAGGCGCTGTGCCTCTGCCGGAGCAGGAACCGGTCTTTACGGTATATGACGATATTCGTCAGAAACTCATTGCTCAGGGAATGCCTGCCGACCAGATCGCTTTTATCCATGAAGCCAACACCGAAGTGCGGAAAAAGGAGTTGTTCTCTAAAGTCCGTACCGGTCAGGTGCGTGTCCTTTTGGGCAGCACCGCCAAGATGGGCGCAGGCACCAATGTGCAGGACCGTCTGGTGGCACTTCATGACCTGGACTGTCCGTGGAGACCGGGAGACCTTGCCCAGCGCAAGGGCCGTATCGAGCGCCAGGGTAACCAGAATCCTCTTGTCCATGTGTACCGCTATGTGACCGAAGGAACCTTTGACGCATACCTCTGGCAGACGGTGGAGAATAAGCAAAAATTCATCAGTCAGATCATGACTTCTAAATCACCAGTGCGTTCCTGCGATGATGTGGACGAAACGGCGCTTTCCTTTGCCGAGATCAAAGCCCTGTGCGCCGGAGATCCCCGCATCAAGGAGCGTATGGATTTGGATGTGGAGGTATCCCGCCTGAAGCTGATGAAAGCCGACCACCAGAGCAAGCAATATCGTCTGGAGGACCAGCTGCTCAAATACTTCCCGGAGGAGATTGAAAAGCACAAAGGCTTTATCAAGGGCTTTGAATCCGATCTGGAGGTTTTGGCAGCGCACCCGCACCCGGAGGACGGTTTTGCTGGTATGGAGATTCGTGGAGACCTGCTGACCGATAAGGAGAACGCTGGTGCAGCTCTTTTGGATGCCTGCAAGGAGGTCAAAACCTCCGATCCGGTGCAGATTGGCAGCTACCGGGGTTGTGCCATGTCCGTGGAATTTTCCGCTTGGAAACAGGAGTATACGCTCCTGCTGAGAGGACAGATGACCCACCGGGCAACCCTTGGTACAGACCCTCGCGGAAATCTTACTCGTATCGACAATGCCCTTGCTCAGATGTCCCAGCGTCTGGAGGCGGCAAAGGCCCAGCTGGATAACCTCTATCAGCAGCAGGCTGCCGCAAAGGAGGAAGTCGGAAAGCCATTCCTTTATGAAGAAGAACTGAGAAGCAAAAACGCCCGTCTGGTGGAGCTGGATACCCTGCTCAACATCGACGGAAAGGGGCAGGCACACACCGAGTCTGTTGTTGCCAAAAGCACACGGCCTTCGGTGCTGGATAACCTAAAACGCCCGGTGCAACCCCACAGTACAGACAAGAAACCAAAACAGCATGAGGAGGTGCGATAACATGAATACTAACGATCTGAATGCAGCCCTTTATGAAAAGATGGCTGCCGAACAGGATAAGTTCCGGAACTGGCTGAAAAGCCAGCCCCCGGAAGAAATCCTGCACCACACCTATGAATATACTGTCCGTGAGGATATTGTGATGGCGCTGGAGGAGCTGGAGCTGACCGACGTCCAGGCCAAGGCACTTTTGGAATATCCCTCTCCATTGCAAGAGCCTGTGCGGCCAGATCATAGTTTGACATAAGAAGCTGCTGCTTAGCCATCACTATCAACACAACTGACTGAAGCTGCCTATTATTCCTGTATCTGGTTCTGTACATAGCCAAATTGTAATCATGCCTGTCCTGAAGGCTCCAATTCTCTGTCCTTTTCGCTGATATATTAACAACAGCGATCAGCATCAACACCAGAAAAATAATACCTGCAAAAAAGAGCAATAAACATGATTTAATCATTCCTGAACTATAGTCATCCCTATGGAACATTCCAAACAACAAGCATAATGTCAAAACACTCCATACAACAGTCAATACTCTGTAAATCTGCACATATCTTTTCTGCCATAAGCCATTTTTGTATCCAATGGTATCAGGGGTGACAGTGTTTGAAAGCTCATAATAATTCATGCAATCCGCCTCTTTATCTCTGTAAATGAAATTGATTTATCCGTGGCTTAATTGTACCACGAATAAACCAATTTGTGTGAAATCTATTTTATCTGTATCTTCTTTCTCATGCGCATCTCCCACACATAGTAGGTCACAATAAGTAGTATTCCTGTTGTAAGCCAGGCTGCCGGATCTGCAAAGCACACACCGCCGTAACCAAATGGCTTTGACAGGGCAAGTATTGCAATCCATCTCGACACAAGCTCCATCGCACCGCTAAGCATAGGCACAAGACCCTTGTTAAGTCCCTGCAGACCGTTTCTGTATGCAAAAATCCATGCAAGGGGAAGCATGAAGACACTCGCGATTTTCAGATATTTCATAGCACAGTCAATGTCAGTTGCCGTAGGCGATGTGATAAACCAGCCTATCATGTACGGTCCGACAAAGCAGTTAATTGCTGCCGCTAAAACTGCGCAGCCTATACATATGAAAAAGCATGACTTCATACCCTTAAATATCCTGTCGTATCTTCCTGCTCCAAGATTTTGTCCGCAGTAAGTCGCAGCGGCTGTTCCAAGTGTAGGCATGGTCTGTGTCGCGATATTGCTGACCTTGGATGCGGCGGTATACGCAGCTACCACCTGCGAACCGAAGACATTGACCGCAGCCTGGAAAATCATCGTTCCGATAGCAGTGATTGAATAGTTGAGTGCCATCTGCAGACCGATTGAGAGCATTCGCCAGATTCCGTTCCAATCCATGTAATAATCCTCACGGCTGGTGCGCAGCAAATCATACTTCTTAAACATCACGATAAATGACAAAACTGCAGCAATTCCCTGGGAGATAACTGTCGCATAAGCTGCTCCTGCCGTGCCTGCCTTCACCACCACGATAAAGAATATATCCAGCACAATATTCAATACAGATGAAAAAATCAAAAAGTACAGCGGAGTCTTGCTGTCTCCGATACTTCGCAAAAGACCGGAAGCCACATTGTAGGACATGGTGCAGAAAATTCCCGCAAAAATGACCTTTATGTACGCATCAGCCATGACAAGTATATCATCAGGTGTATTGAGCCAGATAAGAAGCTGCCTCGATGCAAGCACTGTCGGAATCGTGAGCACCACTGAGACAATAACTGTAAGAATTATAGCCAGTGCCACATAATGCTTCAAAAGCTTCTCTTTTTTCGCACCAAACGCATGGCTTGCCATAACTCCAAAGCCCTGTGCTATTCCATTTGCAAAGCCAAGCACCAGAAACATAATAGAACCGGTTGCACCTACAGCAGCCAGGGCATCTTCTCCTAAAAACTGTCCTACAATGATGGTATCTACCATGTTGTAGAACTGCTGGAACAGATTTCCAAGCAGAACCGGAAGGGAAAAAAGAAGAATGATCTTCATTGGATTTCCGATCGTCATGTCTTTTCTCATAGTAAAATCTCCTTTACCT
>OGRF01001717.1_pt1 | contig 13813 bp, 6 predicted proteins | sample 1553381 | NCBI WGS metagenome assembly OGRF01 (sample SAMEA2580060, study PRJEB22360) | human gut metagenome | biome: human gut; feature: human-associated habitat; material: faeces | place: Denmark | collected 2008/2010
CAAGTCTGTATATCCCTGGCTTCCCCTCCTTCTGAAAGGAGAAACGATGCAGAGTACTTACGAAATTGCAGTTATATAATGTGTTGCAGATACTTTATCTGCCACCTATCTGCCACAGTATCTGCAACGGTACAACTATTTACCAATCAGCGTATTATATGCGTTTGGTTGCAGGTGGCAGATGTTTTTATATTTTTCAACTTTATAGAGGAGGATTACGCATCACAAAATGATGCTCAAAACAGTATAAAAATGAGCCAATATCAGTACATTGTTATTGCTCATATTCAATAATATTCTCCTATAGTTCATAAGTATATGCGCATTAAAAATGCAGCAAATAATAAAATGAAAGTCACATTCTAAGAAAAAGCTGTGATTAATTCACATTTAATTGTTTTTTAATCCCCGATTAATCGTAAATTCCTTCCTTTTTTTATTGTCTTTTAGTTCATTTGCAGAAAAATTAATCTTAATAGAAAAGTATTATGAAACAAAAAAGGACCTCTTAATTTAATTCGTATGAAGGATATAAAATATTTTGTTTTCCCTCATCCAATCATTCTTAATTTAGTGATTACTCATAAATAAATTCATGAAAAACATGAAACAACGATTTTCCAAGTACATGAGATACTATGAAAGAAATCTCATTTTAATTTTGATGCTGTTTAGTGTTTCGGTTATGCAGGCACAGAATCGAACGGTGAAAGGAACAGTGACCGATGTGCAAGGTGAACCTATTATCGGTGCCAACGTTGTGATAGTGGGCGGCACGAAAGGTGTCATTACTGACCTTGACGGAAAATACTCCATTCAGGTTCCTGAAAATGGTGCTGTATTAAAGTTCTCCTACATTGGCTTTAAGACGAAGTCATATAATGTAGCAAAAGGAAAAAGTGTATTGGACGTGACGTTGGAAGAAGATGCTGTCATGCTGGAACAAACCGTAGTAACAGCGATGGACTTGCGCCGTGACGAAAAGTCTCTTTCTACCGCTTTCCAAAAAATGGATGTGACGAGTATGACCGAAAACCGTGACGCAGGATTTGTCAATATGCTACAAGGTAAAGTGGCAGGTTTGAATATATCCAAACCAAATGCCGGCGACCCGAATGGAGAGTATAAGTTCCAATTACGCGGAACTTCATCCTTAACCGGTAATACTTCTCCGTTGATCGTCATTGATGGTATTCCTCAAGGGGATTTATCCGCTATCCCACAAGATGATATTGAAAGTATCGATGTATTGAAGGATGGTTCAGCGGCGGCGATATATGGAACCCGTGGAACGAATGGCGTTATCTTGGTTACGACAAAACGAGGTTCTGCCGGGAAGATGAGCGTTACCTACAATGGATATATGTCTATCTCTTCCATAGCCAATCAATTGGAAGTCATGGATCGTGACCAGTTTTTGGCAAATGGGGGAAACGACCGGGGATATGATACGAATTGGATGGATGAGATTACCCGAACTCCGTTCTCTCATTCGCATAACTTGGCATTGACAGGAGGTACGACCGATTTTAATTACCGGGCTTCTGTATCTTATCGAAATAACCAAGGTATCGCTCTTAAGTCTGGGTTCAATGAGATGATCGCTCGTTTTTCCGCTAATCAGAATTTATTCGATAAAAAGATTCAAATAGCATACGACGCTACTTATCGTCGTTTTGACCGGGAAGGTGAGAATTCCAGCTATGATGATTATTCCGCTTTTAAGCATGCGTATTATTATAATCCTACGGCACCCGTATACGACGAGACGGGAACGATAGATGCCGGAGGGTATTATGCGCTGGATATTCAAGGATATTCAAATCCGGTGGCTTATATTATGCAGCGTGACCGTCGTACAAAAGGCGGACTTTTCCAAGGGTCTGCTCGTGTAACTTGGAATATTTTGGAAGGACTTCGTGCGCAAGTTTTTGGCTCATTGAAATACTCTGATATAAATAAAGGTACTTATACCTCACGAGAGGTATTTAACACTTCTAGTTTCGGGTCAGCGTCTCGGAGTTTTAATACTCGTTTTAATAAAACACTGGAGACGACGATCGACTATGTAAAATCTTTTGGAGAACATCATTTGGTGGTATTAGGTGGGTATACCTATGAGCATAACTATCGGGAGTCATTTAGCATGAACAACTCGAATTTTGATTCGGATGTATATTCTTACTATAATTTGGGTGCGGGTAGTAACTTGATTAATAACCCTAGCCAAAGCATGATGGATGGTTCGGTTTCTCAAGATAATTTGGTTTCGTTCTTCGGCCGTGTAAATTATAACTGGGGAAATCGTTACTTGTTATCAGCGTCTGTACGACGTGAGGGTTCTACTCGTTTAGGTGCGGATTATAAATGGGGAACTTTCCCTGCGGTAAGTGTCGGTTGGTCTATCGGTAATGAGGCTTTTATGGAAAGCGCTAGCTGGATTAACGATTTGAAATTGCGCTTGGGATATGGCGTGACAGGAAATATGCCTTCAGATAATTATTTGTCTTTGCCAATGATGGGAGTGGTAGGCCGTTTTTATGATCATTCTTCTAAACAATGGATCAATGCTTATGGGCCGACACAGAACCAGAATCCGGATTTGAAATGGGAGCGGAAAGGCGAATGGAATCTAGGTGTTGATTTTGCAGCGTTGAATAACCGCTTGAACGTGACCGTTGATTTATATACCCGTAAGGTTTCAGATTTGTTGTATAAATATAAGGTCCCGACTCCTCCTTACCAATATTCTTCTATGTTGGCGAATGTGGGTGATGCTACAAGTAAAGGTCTGGAATTCTCTGTTTCCGGAACCCCAGTGCAGAGTAAAAACTTCTCGTGGACTAGTTCTATTAACTTCTCATTCAATACGAATAAATTGGACAAATTAAGTAATGAGACTTTCCAAACAGACTGGATTGAGACCGGTTATTTGTCGGATGGTGATTTAGGAGGTATGAACTCGACTCCATTGATTCGTTTGGTCCCGGGTGGCAAGGTCGGTGATTTTTATTTGCCGGTATTCGAGGGATTTACGGAAGATGGTAAATGGAAATTCAAGGATGTTGATGGTAGTGGTGACTTTACATATAATGAGGATCGTGAGATCGTAGGTAATGCGCAACCTGATTTTATAGCAGGATGGACTAACGAGTTTAAATATCGTGACTTCGATTTATCGTTTACATTCCGTGCTGTCGTAGGCAATGATGTATATAATGTAAGCCGTATGGCATTGGAGAATCGGAATGTGGCTGGAAAGGAGAAGAATATGTTGGCTTCGGTAATGGATATCCCGTTGCAAGATGCGGCTCAAGCCTCTAGTTATTATTTGGAGGATGGTTCTTTTGTGAAGTTGGACAATATCACATTGGGTTATAATGTACCGGTGAAGAAATTAGGTTTCATGCAAAACTTACGTTTGTACTTGACTGGTCAGAACTTGTTTACGATCACTGGCTATAAGGGCATCGACCCGGAGGTTGATATGGTAGGATTAGATAATATGGGTATTGAGAGGACTCGTTATTATCCGGCTAGCCGTTCTTTTATTCTTGGTTTGAATGTTACGTTTTAATGGATACTCTAAATATCGAAGGTTATGAAAAAATATAGTTTAATATATATAGTATCAATGATTTGTTTCTTGGTTATCGCTCCTTCTTGTACGGATATGGATGAAGATACGACGGGACAAATGGTATCAAATGACTTTTATGCGGATCCTTCTTTGATTCCGCAAGCGGTAGGTGCTGCCTATGCGGAATTGCAGGCTTATCAGAATCACTGGGGAGTATGGGGGTTGCAGACTGTTTCCTCGGATGAATGTGTTGTTCCGACTCGTGCGCCGGGTAATGACTGGTATGACGGAGGGGTATGGCAGGATTTCCATCGTCATCAATGGCAATACAATCTGGATGCATTGAATAATGTGTGGATTTCCGTATTTTCTGGAATAACGACATGTAACCGTGTGGTTTACGACTTGGATACATATAAAGAGGAGATGGATGTCGATATCTATAATAAATATCGTGCGGAGACTGTCATCTTGAGATGTTTCTATTATTCTATCTTACTGGATTTATTTGGGAATGTTCCTTATATCGATACATATGAGAGTGAAATCACGGCTTCTCCTCAGACAAGCCGTCCTGAGCTTTATCAGAAAGTCGTAGATTGTATCTTAGATAATATGGAATATTTGGATGACGCTCCGTCTGCCGAGAATTATGGAAGATGTACGAAATCGATGGCTTATACGATGTTGGCAAAACTATATTTGAACGCAAAGGTGTTCAAAGGGGCCTCTTCTTACGATAAGGACGATATGAATAAAGTGATAGAGTATTGCGATAAAGTGATTAACTCTGGATATTATGAGGTCGTATCTGATTTCTCCGCTCCATTTAAAGTGGCGAATGAGTCTTGTAAAGAAAATATTTTCGTGGTACCGATGCAAAATGGTATCAATTCAAATGGAGACTACGAGTTTCATTTCCATAAATTCTCCGGACATCCCAAGTCTCGCCAGATGTGGGGTATAAATGTGGGCGGTTGGAATGGAGGTTGCGCTACTCCGGACTTCCTTGCTTTATATAAAGATGACGATACTCGGAAAAAGGCGACTTTTATTTACGGTTTGATTTATGATAAGGTCACGGGAGAGCCTGTTGAGGATGGTGATAATCCGGGAAAACAATTGGAATTGACTATTGAGGTATCTTCTATTAATGCCGCTTATCGTTGGGAAGGCGCTCGTATTCAGAAGTATGAATATGAGTTGGGTATGACTGGTAATATGAACAATGATTTTGTTTTATATCGTTTAGCCGATATCTATTATATGAAGGCTGAAGCTATTTTGAGAGGTGGTAATGCCGCTACTTTATCAGCTTTATGTGCGGAACCTGCATTCCAGTTAATACGTGAAAGGGCAAATCAGCCCGTGTATACTCCGGAAACATTAACGTTGGATGAGTTGATCAATGAACGTGGCCGTGAATTTGCGTGGGAAGGTTGGCGTCGTCAAGACTTGGTTCGTTGGGATAAGTTCGCTAAAGGTAGCTGGACATTTAAGGAAGCCTTGAATAATAATTCGCGTGATTTATTCCCGATACCATACGATCAGATTACGAAAAACCAATCTTGGAAACAGAATCCGGGATATTAATAGTTGTGTTTTTATGCATATGGATAGACGACAATTCGTGAAAAACCTAGGACTGGGCACAGCCTCTTTAAGCATGGGAAGCTTGGTAACGGCTTCCTCATGTGCCCCGTCCGGGGATTCCTCCCTTAAACAAAACGTCAAGGAAGGAGAGGATGGACAGTTTTTATTTATCGGTGACGATATCGCCATCGCCCAGACAGAGTATGGGAAGGTGCAGGGATATCTGCTGAATCATGTATATACGTTCTTGGGAGTTCCTTATGGGGCTGATACGTCGGGAAAAAATCGCTTTATGCCTCCCCAAAAGCCAGAGCCGTGGACAGATGTGAGACCGGCGGTTTTTTATGGGAATACGGCGCCGCAACGTATGGAGAACCGGTGGCCCAATAATTACGGAACTTTTGCCGATCATTGGAACTACTGGGATGTGAGTGAGGATTGCTTATATTTAAATGTATGGACACCGGGCATTGCGGATGGTAAGAAACGTCCCGTATTGGTGTGGCTGCATGGCGGTGGTTTTACAAATGGTAGTGGGATCGAGCAGGATGGATATCATGGAGAGAATATAAGCCGGGAAGGAGATATCGTATTCTGTTCCATTAATCATCGGTTGGGGCCGATTGGCTTCTCTGACTTATCTGGTGTTGGTGGAGAAGCGTATAAGGATTCCGGAAACGTGGGGATGTTAGATATTATTGCCGCCTTGCGATGGGTTCATGATAATATCGCCAATTTCGGTGGAGATCCCGGGAACGTAACGGTTATGGGACAATCCGGAGGAGGTTCTAAGGTCTGTACAGTAGCCGCTATGCCGGCGGCAAAAGGTTTGATCCATAGAGCCGTGGCTTTAAGTGGATCTACGGTAGGAGCTTCCGATCAGGTGATGACCCGGAAGGTGGGAGAATATATTTTGAGAGAAGCGGGGCTGACTGCTTCCCAACTGGATAAATTGCAAAGAATACCTTGGCGGGAATATTTGGATATAGCGGATAGGGCTTGTAAAAAGTGCTGGGAAGATCAAGGGATTAGCATGAGACGGACTTTTGGCCCTGTTGCTGATGACCGGAATATTCCGGCCGGTGTATTCTACTCCGGTGAGAGCCATTTGGAGTCTCCTGTCGTCCCGATGATATTCTGTACGACTTTCCATGAATGGAACCCGAACAGGGCGGATGCGGCCTTGGAAAAAATCACTCAAGACGGTGTGATCGAGAAACTGAGAAGTCAATATGGTGATAAAGCGGAATCGATCGTGAAGGCTTTCGCCAAGAATTTCCCGGATAAGACTCCGATGGAGCTTTGGGCGATGATTTTGTCTTCCCGTCAACGAGTGGTTGAGGCGGCTAACGCAAAATTAAAGCAAGGCCAGCCTGTGTATGTAGCTTGGTTTGGCTGGTGTCCGCCCTTGTTTAATAACCGTATGCGTGCGTTCCATTGCTCGGATATCTGTTTCTGGTTTAAAAATACGGATCGGATGTTTACTCATACGGGTGGAGGTAAGGTACCTCGTGCGTTGTCAGATAAGATGTCTGGCGCTTTGTTGAATTTCATGCGGACAGGAGATCCGAACGGAGGAGAGTTACCCGTTTGGCCGAAATACACGGAAGAAAATGGAGAGGTGATGATCTTGAATAATACGTGTGAGGCTCGGAATGATCCGGACCGGGAGGCCCGTAAATCTTTGGAGGTTTAATTTAAAACGAGAGTGTTATGCTTGAGAAAAAGATTTCAAGACGTAATATGCTTCGGACTACCGGTCTGGCGGTTTTGGGCAGTACGTTCGCAGGCTTGGCTTCTTGCGCTCCGAAGAAAAAAGAGGAGCCATCACCCGAAGCATCCTCTTCGAAACGTCCTTTCCGTGTCTGTCTCAATGTCTCTACGATAGCGGGTTATAAACTTCCTGTTCAAAAACAGATTGACTTATGTGCCGAGGCTGGTTTTGAGGGAATTGAGTTATGGACCCGTGATGTGGATGCGTTCGTAAAGCAAGGGGGAACTTATGAGACACTCAGGCGTCAGCTGGAAGGTTCCGGACTTTTATTGGAGAATATGATCGGTTTTGCCTCGTGGTTTGCCGATGATCCTTCGAAACGGAAGGAAGGGCTAAACCAAATGCGGCATGATATGGAGATGGTAGCGGGATTGGGCGGTAAATTTATCGCCGCTCCTGCTCAAGGAGTTACTCAACTGGATCGTACACGGTTGCCGGAGTATTCCGAACGCTATCGGGCGATACTGGATTTAGGGGATGAGATGGGTGTCACTCCGATATTGGAACTATGGGGAGCCGGGGTTCTGAATCAATTATCGGATACCATGGCGATAGCGATCGCCTCCGGGCATTCGCGGGCTTCTGTCTTATTGGATTTCTACCATTTGTACAGAGGAGGAAATAGTTTTGATAGTTTACGCTTGATAAATGGTAAGATCCTTCCGGTTTTTCATATCAACGATTATCCGGAATTGCCTCCTCGTACGGAGTTGAGAGATTCGGATCGGGTGTTTCCGGGAGATGGTATTTGCCCGTTTAATAAGGTACTTCCTTTGCTATACGATTCCGGTTTCCGGGGTGGGTTATCCGTAGAGCTTTTTAATAAGGGATATTGGGAAACCATGGATGTAAAGGAGGTCTTAAAGAAGAGTTTTGAGAAAACCACACAGGTAATCAATAGTTCGATGGGATAAAAGTTTGTTGGGATTTAGGAAAGGGACTGCTTCGAGGTGTTTTACCTTCGAGGCGGTCCCTTCTGTTTTTATAGTATCTTCTCTTAAAAATCAATTATTTTATAATCCGCTGTGATATAAAATGTAGTATATTTGCGTACTCTGTTTTGGGGTACGCAAAAGCTTTGTTCACCAGAATGAATAGGCATTATCCTAAATAAACCGTTGTTTTGCGGAGAGGTCTAGGGGTTGTTATCATCGGGAAAGCCGATAATAAAAGATATACATTATAATGAACTTACTTCTGAGATATGTGGGTCATGGTATAACTATAAGTTTGTTAGTATTTATAATGCTGGCGTTTCATTTGTCTGCGTTAGCACGGACAAGTGAAAAACGTGTGCTCCGGGTTGCCTTTCCGCAGGTGGTAGGCATGAGTTGGACGGCGGAGGACGGTAGTCGTCATGGTATGCTCGTAGACTATCTCAATGAGATTGCCAAATATACCGGTTGGGAATACGAGTATATTGATACGAACGGGCAAGCCATGTTAAATGAATTTATCGCAGGTCAGTATGAATTGATGGGTGGAAACTATTATATACCCGGTTTAGAGAAATATTATGCTTATCCGGATTATAATATGGGATATAGCTGTTCCTTGTTGCTTGCTCGTTCTGATGATCGTACTATCCATAGTTATGATTTGGAGAGTATGAACGGGAAAACCATAGGTGTATATGAGAATGCTAAAGAAAATATTCGCCGCCTCAAGGAGTTTTTGGCTATCAATGGATTAGACTGTAAATTACGATATTACAGCTTGAAAGATATACAGAAGAACGACGGGGAATTATATTTTTATTTAATGAATGGAGAGATAGACTTGCTGTTGAGTGGCATTATTCACAATCACGATTCTTTACGGGTAATCGTTACCTATAATTCTCAACCCTATTATATCGTAACCAATCCGGGTAATAAGGAAGTATTGGATGGTTTGAATATGGCTTTGGAACGGATATTGGATGCTAATCCAAATTTTGCGGCAGAGCGTTATGCCGCTAACTTTCCTGCCCGACTTGTAAATGTCCAATTTAGTGACCGGGACTTGGAATATGTCAAGAAAAGGAAAACGATCACGGTAGCCGTTCCGGAGAATTGGTATCCCTTTTATTGTAAAGAAACCTCCCAGAAGAACCATGTCGGTATCATGGTGGATATATTGGATAAGATCAAGGACTTTACCGGTTTGGATTTTTCGTATGTGTATGCGAAGAATTATAGTGATGCGGTCCATCTGGTACAACGAGGGAAAGCTGATATCTTAGGCTTTTTCTTGGGAGATGAGAACGATGCGGCCCAGCTAGGGCTTGCGCTTTCAGCCTCTTATGTGAGTGCGAACAATATCATAGTACGCAATAAAGCCTGTAGTTATCCCGCTCCGGGTTTGGTTGGTGCTTTGGTGGAAAGTCAGCGATTTCCAAGTGGCATATCTGCGGAGAAGATTCGGTCCTATCCGGGCATTAAGGAGGCATTAGCCGCTGTCAATAGCGGAGAGGCTGATTTTATCTATGGATTGTCCTCTAAAATGGAACAGGATATTTCGCGTTATCATTTCACCAATCTTGCTCCTGTGACATTGGTCAATGATCAGAGTGCGATAAGTTTAGCGTTACCTACCCCAGTTGACCCGGATTTATTAACCGTACTCAACAAGGCGATCAATAATCTTTCTGAGTCCGAGAGGACTGTTATACGCAATCGGAATCTGGAATCTATCGGCGTGAATGAATTCTCTCTTACGGACTTTATATATGCGAATCCCTTACAATTTATGTTTATCGTGATGTTTGTCCTGTCGGTGCTATTTACGGCATTACTGCTGGCTATAGGGGCCCGGATGAAAGCGACCGTGATACAGGGCAACCTGAAACGGGCTGAGGCGGCTAACTTGGCGAAGAGCGAGTTTCTTTCCCGGATGAGTCATGAGATCCGTACGCCGATGAACGGAATTGTAGGTATGAGTACTATCGCCATGCAAAACATAGATAATACCGATAAGATAAAGGATTGCCTAGAGAAAGTAATCATGTCTTCCAAGCATCTTCTCGCTCTCATTAACGACGTGCTGGATATGTCGAAGATAGAAAGCGGAAAAGTGGAACTTCGACATGAGAGCTTTAATTTCCGGGCATTCTTGCAGGACCTTGAAAATCTGTATGGCGAGCAGGCCAAGAGTAAAGGGATCAGCTATGAGACGATATTGGCTAGTGATCTGGAAGTACAGATTATAGGAGACTCCTTGCGCTTGAATCAAGTTCTCTCCAACCTGTTATCGAATGCGCTGAAATTTACGCCGGCCAAGGGAATGATTAAACTTCGGGTATCTAAAACAGGTGAGGATCAAGAGAATGTTTACCTTCGTTTCGAGGTAATCGATACGGGATGTGGTATAGCCGAGGAGAATTATGATAAAATCTTCGAATCGTTCGAACAGGAAAATGTGGATGTTACTTATAAATATGGAGGTACAGGATTAGGGCTTTCTATCGTTAAGCGTTTCACAGGGTTGATGGGTGGTGGCATACATGTGACGAGCGTGCAGGGGAGTGGCAGTACATTCACCGTTGATCTGCCTTTCGGCAAAATAAAGGAATCGGGTAAGCCCACTCGTTTTTCCGATATTAATGGGAGGAATGACCTTGCGAAGGATTGTTATGCTGTTGATTATGACTTCAAAGGTAAACGGATCTTATTGGTTGAGGACAATGAGCTTAACCGGGAGATAGCGGAGGAATTGATCGGAGTTACCGGTGCGTCGGTGGAGAGTGCTGAGGACGGGGTACAGGCCGTAGAGATGTTTAAGGAGTCTGCCGAAGGATATTATGATTTGATATTGATGGATGTGCAGATGCCTCATATGGATGGCTATGAGGCTACCCGATGTATTCGTGCATTAGGGCGTTCTGATGCTCAAAAGGTTCCTATCTTCGCTATGACAGCCAACGCCTTCGCTGAGGATGTGCAGAAAAGTAGGGAGGCTGGTATGAACGCTCATATATCTAAACCATTAAATATACGTGCCGTGTATAAGCAAATGAACCGGTACCTTCAAGGATAAATAAAAGATTGATAAATAATTAAAAGGGGCCGCCTCTGGAAATTAAACTTTCGAGGCGGTCCCTTCTGCTTTTATTAGATATTCTTTATTTTTCCGTAATTACCGAGAATTCACCGATACCCGCTTGCTTTTTATTATCTACGATACGGGTTGCGACCAAACGGATTTGGTTACCTTTCGTTATCGGGAAATGTACGACTTGCTCGATCGGGTTAGCCTTGATATTGGAGAATTCGCCTTCGGCCACCTTCTTTCCATTAATATATAATTGATAGTTGGAGATATGACCGCTTGCGTCACGTCCTTGGTTCGGGGTGTAGCGGAATCCGGATATAGGCATTTCTTTCGCTAATTGTACGACTAACTCTTGTTTCCCTTGTGGCAAATAGTAGGTTGTGTAGCCGTTTCCGTCTAGGATCAGGCTGGTTTTCTCATCTTTCGGTGATACGATCGTGTAATCACAAGCAGGAATATCGAACGTTTGCGCGGAAACCGGACTGACTGTATCGAAAGTCGGATCATAGGCAATCGCCTTGACAGTTCCTTTTTGAGCGAAAGCGAATGGCGCCTGATAAAGCGGTGAGTCCTTGGTCGGATCTGAACCGTCGGTGGTATAATGAACCTCGGAGCCTTTATCCCCGGCCTGTATGGTTACCTCGTCATTGATATTACGGGCAATCGTTGGCTCGGTCACCAAGGCGGGGGCAAGGTATGCCTCCACGTTATTGATACAAAGCGGCCCGCGGGCGTCCGTGAAGTTGATGCGTATCTTCTCCGCTTTCTCGGTCTGGAAACGGACAATTCGTTTATAGCCGACAGTTGTCGTAGAATCCACAGTCTGTGCCGGAATCCATTTACCCCCTTGCTCGAGTTCGATATTGAACGAGCGTACTCGTTGTCCTAATGGGATATATTCTTGTATTACCAAGCGGTTTACATCGGTAGGATGGGTTAACGTGAAAGTCAATGAACCACTGGTTACTCCATCGTCCGTAGCCCAATAGGTATCCCAATCCCCATCTACTGCCTTATTGGGACTAAAATTACGTCCTCTTTTATTGCTCGCTTGTACGTAACATCCTTTCAACAGATTCTCCTTAAAGTCATTTTGGATGGTTTGATACCATTGTACGGCACGGGCGGAGTCTACCGGACTTATTTTTCCGTTCAACGCTACGGGGAAGTTCAATAGGAAATTGGCGTTATGCCCGACGCTTCGGTAATAAAGATCGACTAATTTTGCCAGAGATTTGACTTGGTGATCTTCCCGAGAGTGATAGAACCATCCCGGACGGATAGATACATCGCATTCTCCCCCTAGCCACATCGGTCCGTTCTCATCTCCCCATACACTCTGTTGGAAAGTAGGCATGGAGGGTTCCGGGGCGAAGATGCTCCATTGGGTATCACCGGCCCAACCTTCCTCGTTACCGATCCAGCGGATATCGGGTACTGTCCCTCCGAAAACCATGATGTCCGGGTGGTGCGCCTTGATCGTGTCTCGTGCCCGCTCATATTGATAATAGGTCTTGGCGTCTATAGCACGGGTTTCATTCGTGCCGCCATACCAGCCATTGCCACCGTTTGCCCCATCAAACCAGTATTCGAACAACGGGCCATAGTTGGAGACTAATTCATGTAATTGGGCATGGAATTTCTCTACATATCCCGGTTGTCCGTAATTCTCACTGTTTCTGTCCCAAGGGGAGAGATAGACACCGAATTTCAGCCCGTGTTTCTTACAAGCGTCGGATAGTTCTTTTACCATATCCCCTTTGCCATCTTTCCAAGGAGAATTCTTTACGCTATATTCGGTTGTGGCGGTAGGCCATAGACAGAAACCGTCGTGATGCTTGGTGGTTAAGATTACGCCTTTCAATCCGGCGGCTTTGATTGTTTGCGCCCATTGATCGCAATCCAGATCCGTTGGATTGAATGTGGAGGCGGGAGTATTTCCGTAACCCCATTCCAGATCATTGAACGTATTTAATCCGAAATGGACAAAGGCGTATGTTTCCATCTTATGCCATTCAACTTGTGCCGGCGTGGGAACGGGCAGGATAGGGGCGGGGGGCGTCGGCTTCTTTCAAGGGGAGGAGGTAGAATATCAAGAAGGAAAACAACCCAAGCCCCAATAAAATAGAGGAACTCAAGTGCTTCATTATTTGTTTATATTTAGATGAGACCTCAAATATATGAAAAAAAACGGCAGATTCTTATTCTGTCTTTACATTTTCAATCGGATTTTGATTTGCTGCCCGGTAACTTTGCCAGAATACGGTCAAGAAAGAGATAATCAAGCAAAATAATCCGGCTGATATGAAAATGAACGGACTTAATGATATTCTATAGGAATAGTTCGAGAGCCATTGTCGCATGGTATATACCATAACTGGGGTCGTGATTATAAACGCTATAACTACGTAGCGGATGAATGTACATATCAATTTATAAAGTATTAGCGTCCCGTTCGATCCGAATATTTTCCGGATAGCGATTTCCCTGGCTTTTTGTTGGATGAAATAAGTAGAAATCGCCAATAGCCCTAAAAGTGAGATGACAATAGCCACAAAGGCGAAAAGGCTTATGATTTTCAATATTCTTTGCTGTGTGGCAAATGATTCCTCTATCTGACGGTCGATGAATTTACCGGGGAATTCTAGTTGAGTGATATTTTCGTAAACCTGTTTGACTTTATTATATGCCTCGAAAGTATTTCCTTGTATCTCTACCAAGAGGTTCTCGGTGGGGATATTCTCGGTTTTATCTAGTTGGACGAAGTGCTTGTCTTCAATCTGCCAACTAAAGGTATCGTGCTGGGCGATACCACCTAAGGCAGTACTGTGCAC
>OGRF01001731.1_pt1 | contig 13738 bp, 10 predicted proteins | sample 1553381 | NCBI WGS metagenome assembly OGRF01 (sample SAMEA2580060, study PRJEB22360) | human gut metagenome | biome: human gut; feature: human-associated habitat; material: faeces | place: Denmark | collected 2008/2010
TTCGGCATAACATTTGGATGCCTAAAATTTATCCCCACTAAATTTCTACTGACCCGAGTATATCCGATGAGACAGAGCCTTCGGCACGTGCCGCCTCAGCCATCTGTCTGCGCGAGAGTATATCCGATGAGACAGAGCCTCCGGCACGTACCGCCTCAGCCAATGGGCTGCGCGAGAGTATATCCGATGAGACAGAGCCTTCGGCACGTGCCGCCTTAGCCAGTGGGCTGCGCGAGAGTATATCCGAAGAGATAGTGCCGGAGGCACGACATTCCCGCGTAACCCGGTACGCGACGCAGGAGCGTGCCGGGGACAGAGGGCATCCCTACACCAACCAGCGTGCCGGAGGTACGCTACTGCTTCACGTGCAAATGTTCAGTCTTTGTCGAAGTAATCCAAATTATAGGAAACATCGTTCTCTTCAAGTAGCGCACGTAATTCATCCGCATATCCGAGGCCAAGATGATGTTCTGGTTGTTGCTTGATGTAATTAATTATCATCTCCCGGTCACGGCTGCTATATGTCAATGCACAGTATCCTGTACCCCATCCTCCAAACTTAGGAAATTCGGTGCGATGGTTTTTCATGAATTTGTTTGACTCCGTCTTGATTAGTTTTACGAAATCTGAGACACACAGTGTCGGTGGAAGTCCGGCGAAGATATGTATATGGTCGGTTACGCCGCCGATTCGGTATAGTTTGCAGTTCTTATTTCGACAGATGCCGAAAATGTAGTTGTACAGTAATGGGGCATTAACTAAATTGATAGTCTTCAGGCTGTCTTTTGTGCGAAAAATAATATGATAAAGTAAATTTGTGTAACTCATCGCATTTTTTTGTAAAGATAGCCACATCTTGTTGCCAATACAAATTTCTCAACAATAAATAGCGCAGTGGCGTACCTCCGGCACGCTGACGGCTTGGAGATGCACGGTCCCGGCACGCTCCTGTGTCGCGTACCGGGTTACCGAAAAGTGACGTGCCTCCGGCACGTGCCGCCTCAGCCATCTGTCTGCGCGAGAGTCTATTTGTGTAGACCCTTTATTTCCCGATTACAAATTCTACCTCTTTGAAAGCGAAGCGAGGGCGGGAGCCGTCGGGGCGGGCGAGGGTCAGGATGCCGTCGGAAGCCACGTCGGCAATTTCGGCGCAGAACTCTTCGCCGGCTGCGAGATGGTCAGCCGTCCGGTCGGCTACGTTGCGGTAGGTGTGCAACCCGTTGCGGCGGTATAGGCGGCTGAGAAACTCGGCGTGCAGCGACTCGGCATTGTCGGGCAGCGAGTCGGCAAGGCGCAGCAGCTCTTCGGAAAGATGGTGCAGCACATCGGGCAGCGGGGTGTCGCAGCCGATGATTTGGCGTAGTGACACGGGGTTGGGCGCGTCAGACAGGAATTTCTCTTGGTTGATGTTGAGTCCGATGCCCGCTATCGTGTGGTCTATTTTTCCGCCTGACAGCGAGTGTTCCACGAGGATTCCGCAGATTTTGCGGTCGTTCCAGTAAATGTCGTTAGGCCATTTTATGCTTACGCCGTTGTCGATGTAGCGGTCAAGGGTGTGCACCACAGCAAGCGCCACCGCTTCCGACAGCCAGAACTGGCAGCTTGGCTTCACGTTTGCCGGGCGCAGCAACATCGACATCGTGATGTTTTTGAAGTCGGCGCTTTCCCACGAGTTGCCCCGCTGTCCGCGTCCTGCGGTTTGGCAGTCGGCGTAGACAACGGTGCCGTGGACAGCACCTTCGGCGTTTTGCGCCAGATAGGTGTTGGTGGAGCGTATCGACTCAAGATGGATGTATGTTGGAGTCATCGCGATTATGATTTTTTTGTAGTGCGGCGCACGGTGCGGCGAGGTTTTTTAGGCGCGTTTGCTGCCTCTTCGATAATTGCGCGGCAATCATCGAGCGAGAGAGCCGCCGCATCCTTGTCCTTCGGAATCTTGTAGTTCTTCTTTTTGTATGAGATATAGACTCCGTAAGGGCCGTTGAGGATTTCCATCTCCGGCTCCTCGTCGAATGTTTTTACCAAACGTTTTTTCTCTGCTTCGGCTTTGTTCTTGATCAGCTCGACCGCCTCGTCGAGGGTGATTGTTTGCGGTGATAGCGTCTTAGGCACCGAGACAAACATTTTGCCGTGCTTCACGTATGGGCCGAAGCGTCCGATAGCCACCGTCACGGTCTCGCCCTCGTAGTCTCCGAGAGTGCGTGGCAGCTCGAATAGCTTTAGAGCCTCCTCGAGTGTTATGTCGCTTACCGACTGTCCCTTCTGCAGCGATGCAAATTGCGGCTTCTCCTCGCTGTCGGTCGATCCGAGCTGCACGAGCGGTCCGAAACGTCCGATTTTCACCGACACCTCTTTGCCTGTTTTCGGGTCGGTGCCGAGCACGCGTTCTCCCACCTTGTGCTCGAGACGCAGGTTGGAAATTTTTTCCACTTCCGGGTGGAACAGTTTATAGAAATTGGCAATCTCGTCGTTCCATTTTGTCTGACCTTCAGCGATATGGTCGAATTTCTCCTCCACGTTGGCAGTGAAGTTGTAGTCCATGATGTCGGGGAAATATTCCATAAGGAAATCGTTTACCACCATACCCACATCTGTCGGGATGAGCTTGTTTTTCTCGTTGCCGTACGACTCTTCCTTCTTCGTTTCTTTGATTTTGCCGTTTTTCAGCTCGAGCAGGCAGATGTCGTGTTTTGTTCCGGTTTTCTCGCCTTTTTCCACGTAGTCGCGGTTCTGTATAGTAGAGATTGTCGGAGCGTAGGTTGAAGGACGTCCGATGCCCAGTTCCTCGAGTTTCTTTACGAGCATCGCCTCGGAGTAGCGTGGCGGCTGCTGCGTGTAGCGCTGTGTGGCGTCGATTTCATCGAGCGCGAGAGTCTCGCCCTTTTTCAGTTCAGGCAGACGGGTGTCCGACTCCGCGTCGTTTGATTCATCGTCGGTCGATTCCATATATACGTGCAAGAAACCGTCGAATTTTATAACCTCGCCCGTAGCCACAAACTTTTCCTGGCGTCCGCCGATGCTGATTTCGGCGGTGGTTTTCTCCAGTTCGGCATCAGCCATCTGAGTGGCGATGGTGCGCTTCCAAATAAGGTCGTAGAGGCGTTTCTCCTGCGCCGTCCCCGAGATTTCGTGGTGTGAGATGTATGTAGGGCGGATAGCCTCGTGAGCCTCCTGTGCGCCCTTTGCCGTGGTGTGGTAGTTGCGCGCCTTGTAGTATTTGTCGCCGAGCGTAGTTGCGATTTCTTCCTTGATAGTGCCGAGAGCAAGCGACGACAGGTTGACACTGTCGGTACGCATGTAAGTGATATGTCCGGATTCGTAGAGGCGCTGAGCCACCATCATTGTCTGCGACACGGTGAATCCCAGTTTGCGTGAAGCCTCCTGCTGCAGCGTCGACGTGGTGAACGGGGCTGCCGGCGACTTCTTCAGCGGTTTCACTGTCAGTTCGCTGATGCTGAACGTTGCGTTCTTGCATGATTCGAGAAACTCCATTGCCGCCTCTTTGCTTGGCAGACGCTTGTTGAGCTCAGCGCGAATAGGCTGAGCCGCATTGTCGGTGTGGAGCAAAGCCACCACACGGTAGTATTCCTCAGCCTTGAAATTCTTGATTTCCTTCTCGCGTTCCACAATCAGTCTTACCGCCACGCTCTGCACGCGTCCGGCGGAGAGAGCCGGTTTGATTTTTTTCCAAAGCACAGGCGACAGTTCGAAGCCCACGATGCGGTCGAGCACACGGCGCGCCTGCTGGGCGTTCACACGGTCGATGTCGATGCCGCGCGGCGTCTCGATGGCGTGAAGGATTGCGCTTTTGGTGATTTCGTGAAATACGATGCGTTTTGTCTTTTCCGGCGTCAGACCGAGCACCTCGTACAGGTGCCAAGCGATGGCTTCTCCCTCGCGGTCCTCATCGGAAGCGAGCCAGACCGTGTCTGCCTTTTTCGCTTCAGCCTTCAACTGCTTCACAAGTTCCTTCTTGTCGGCAGGGATTTCATATATGGGTTTGTAGTCGTGCTCCACGTCGATGCTGAAATCCTTCTTTTGAAGGTCGCGGATGTGGCCATAACTTGACATTACTTTGTAGTCGTCTCCCAGAAACTTTTCGATTGTCTTAGCCTTTGCAGGTGACTCGACAATTACTAAATTTTTCGGCATATCAATAATTCTCTCTTGTTTTTGCGCCGCAAAATTAGACAAAAAAAACCACAATGCAACTGATTTTACACCTAAATATATGAAAAAGGGGTCGCCGTATGGTTTCGGCAACCCCTTTTAGAAGGTGTTTATGCGTAGTTTATTATGCAAATTTCGAGAAGTCGGTCTTCTGCATGTCGCCCGAAGCGTTAAACTCTTCGTGGAATGCGAAGGCAGCCTTGAGGGTGTGAGGCGTGTGTCCGCCTTTGCTCAGCTTCAAGTAGTCGCGGAGCAACGGACGGTATGCCGGGTGTGCGCAGTTCTCGATGATGAGTTCGGCGCGCTGCAACGGATCCTTTCCGCGGAGGTCGGCGATACCCTGGTCGGTGATGAGCACAGCCACAGAGTGCTCGCTGTGGTCGAGGTGTGACACCATCGGCACGATGTTGCTGATTTTGCCCTCTTTTGTGATTGACGGGCAGCTGAAGATAGAGATATAGGCGTTGCGAGTGAAGTCGCCTGAGCCGCCGATACCGTTCATCATCTTGGTGCCCACCACGTGGGTTGAGTTGACGTTGCCGAAGATGTCGGCTTCGAGAGCAGTATTCATAGAAATCACGCCAAGTCGACGGATAATCTCAGGGTTGTTTGAGATTTCGCCCGGACGGATAAGCACCTTGTCGCGGAAGAAATCAACGTTTTTGAAGAATCGGTCCATCGTCTCGTCGGAGAATGTGAGCGAGCATGTGCTGCTGAAGCGGCATTTGCCCTTCTCCATAAGGTCGAGTACGGCGTCTTGAATCACTTCGGTGTACATGTCGAATTGTGGAATTTCCGGGCTTTCCTCCAAACCGTGGAGCACGGCGTTGGCAATGTTGCCCACACCCGACTGCAACGGCAAGAACTCTTTAGGGATGCGTCCGGCACGGAGCTCGCCGATGAGGAATTTGCAAACGTTTGCACCGATGCGCATTGTTGTCTCGTCGATAGGCGAGAAGCCGTGCACCTTGTCGGTGTTGTAGGTTTTTATGATGCCCACGATTTTCGACGGGTCGACTTTCAGCACCGGAGAACCGATGCGGTCGCTTGGCTTATAGATGGGAATCTCGCGGCGGTAAGGCGGGTCGAGCGGCATGTAGATGTCGTGCAGACCGCGGATTTCAGCCGGGATATGCTCATTGAGCTCAATTACAATCTTGTCGGCAAGGTGAGCGAGCGAAGGGATGTTGCCCACACCAGGTCCGAGCAGAATTTCGCCGTCGTCGGTCACGTCGCCAGCCTCGATTACCACCATGTCCATCTTGCCGAAGAATCCGTAGCGGAGGTTCTGCGCAAGCTGAGAGAGGTGCATGTCGCAATAGTTGATTTCGTGAGCGTTGAGGCGTGCGCGGGTGTCTTTGCATGACTGATACGGCGTGCGGAAATTCACGGCATCGGCACGTGCAAGTTCGCCGTCGATGTAGTCATTGGTCGAAGCACCTGTAAATACGTTGATTTTGAACGGACGTCCGGCTTCGTGTTCTTTTTTCGCTTTAGCTGCGATTGCAGGAGCGACAAATTTAGGCGTGCCGGCAGCGGTGAAACCAGAGAAACCGACATTGTCGCCGTTGTTCACCAATTCAGCCGCCTGTTCTGCGGTAATAAAAGGAAAAGCCATATCTTTAAGATTAAATGATAATAGTTTTGTTTGTTATTAGTTTCACAAAATTAGACATTAATTTTTATTGCGCAAATATACAGTTGGGAAAATCGGCGGTGGTGGGGCGATTTTTTTAAATGCCGCACTGAAATAAAAAGCGTGCGCGAGCGTTAATATTATGTATGAAGTGCCGGACGGCGACATATTTGACGGTTGTGGTGGCAGTGTTGTGCTCCGTGTTGCTGTCGTGCAGCACGAAGAAAAACACCGCCGGCTCCCGTTTTATGCAGTCGTTCACCACCCGCTACAACGTTTATTTCAACGGAGAGCAGCACTATAAGGAGCAGTTGAAGAAGATGGAGGAGGAATATGAGGACGACTATTCCGACTTTGTCTATGTGCATCCCGCCGAGTCGTTTGCCGACGACAAAGCAACGCATCCGTCGGTGAGTTTCGACCGCACAATCGAGAAGATGCAGAAAGCCATCGCCCTCCATTCCATCCAGAAGAAACCGAAGAAGGACCGCAGCAAGATGCGCGACCCGAAATATCGTGATTATCTGAAGCGTAACGAGTACAACCCGTTTCTCCACAATGCGTGGCGGCTGATGGGCGAGGCGCAGTATCTGAAAGGCGACTTCTCCGCGGCGGCGGCTACGTTTATGTATGTGGAGCGCTATTTCCCGTGGCTTCCGAAACTCGTCGCAGAGGCGAAGATATGGCAGTTGCGCAGCTACTGCGCGCTGGGATGGACAAACGAGGCTGAGAACGTGTTGTCGCGGCTGAAGCAGGACGAGCTTGTGAACAAGCGGCTGCGCACGATGTATAACACGGCTTATGCCGACTTCCTCGTGAAGACGCGCCAATACGACAAGGCGGCGCCTGTGCTGCTTGCGGCGTACAAAGACACTGGCGGCGCACAGAAGACGCGTCTGGCATTTTTGCTCGGTCAGGTTTATGAGGCCAACGGTGACAAGGCAGCCGCCTACCGTATGTTCAAGTCGGTGGCTGGAGCGTCGAGCGCCACCTACCGCACGCAGTTCAACGCCCGCATCAAGCAGAGCGAGGTCTACACCGGACAGAACATCAATTCAGAGGTAAGGTCGTTGCAGCGCATGGCGCGGTTGGACCGCAACAAAGAATACCTCGACCAAATATACTATGCCATAGGCAATCTCTACCTGTCGCGCCGCGACACGGCAAACGCCATAAAAAACTATGTGCTTGCCAATGAGAAAAGCACGCGCAACGGCATCGACAAGGCTATAAACCAGATTACGCTCGGCGGACTCTATTTCGACCGCTATGAATATGACAAGGCGCAGCCTTGCTATTCTGAGGGCGTGGCGCAGCTGCCGGAGGACTATCAGAACTATGCGATGCTGAAGAAGCGCAGCGACGTGCTCGATGAACTGGCTGTCTACTCGCAGAATGTCACGCTGCAGGATTCGTTGCTGGCGCTTTCAAAACTGTCGCCGGAGGAGCAGAAGAAGGTGGCTGACCGATTGGTGAAAGAGTTGAAAGACAAGGAGAAGAAAGCTGCTGAGGAGGCTGCGCTGCAGGCGCTTGCGTCGCGGCCCGACGCTGCCGGAAGCCAGCTGAAGAGCAACACGCAGAACTATACGCTCAACACCGACAAGTCGTGGTATTTCTACAACACTGCCACTAAAAATGCCGGCAAGACGGAGTTTCAGCGCCGCTGGGGTAGCCGTAAGCTGGAAGACGACTGGCGTCGCGCCAACAAGACCACATTCTCTGTCGGCGACTTCAATTCGGAGGCAGACTATGGTGACGACAAGCAGAAAGAGATGGTCGACTCGCTCGGCAATCCGCTAAGCGACGAGGAGATTGCCGCCCGTAAGAAAAACGAGGAGCAGCTGGCGCATGAGCAGGATCCGCACTTCCCGGAATACTATCTGGTGCAGATTCCAAAAACGGAGGAGGAAATACAGAACTCTCACAACATCGTGCAGGAGGGACTGTTTAATATGGGCATAATCCTGAAGGACAAACTTGAGGATGTGAATGCCGCCGAAGCCGCGTTCAACGAGCTGCTGACCCGCTATCCCGACAATGTGTATCGCCTTGACATATATTATAATATGTATCTGATGTATGTGCGCTACGGATATGCCGACAAGGCAGAGACATGCCGGCAGAAGATTCTTGCCGACTTTGCCGACACGAAATATGGTATGGCTCTCGCCGACCCGAATTATATCGAAAACCTGCGCAACATGGAGAGCGAGCAGGAGCGGATGTATGAGAAGACGTATGCCGACTATCTTGCAAACCGCAACGCAGCGGTGCATGAGGGGTATCAGGGGATTATGAACCGATATCCGTTGTCGAAAATTATGCCTAAGTTCATGCTTCTCGACGCACTTTCCTACCTCTCGGAGAAGAAATACGACCGTTTCCAGGAAACGCTCAAGGAATTGCTTGTGCGCTATCCCGACACCGACATCACACCGCTCGCCTCGTCGATTCTGAAGGATCTTGCCAAAGGCAGAAAACCGAATTCGGGAGCCGGAGGCAACGTGCGTGGCATGATTTGGTCGATACGGCTCACAAACGACACTGCGGCGGTCAACTCCACGACGGAGTATACGCCGTTTGACACGTCGCGCGAGGGTCCGCACATCTGTCTGCTCACGTATCCTGTCGACAGCGTGTCGTCAAACCGTCTGCTCTTCGACGTGGCACGCCATAACTTCTCGAACTATGCCGTGCGCGATTTCGACATCGACCGTCAGACGTATGGACAACTCGGAATAATCATAATCAAGGGATTCACCAGCTATGCCGACCTTGAGGACTACAGCCGTCAACTGTTTGCCGACCGTCAGGTTGTCATTCCTCGTCAGGTGCGCCCTGTGTTTATCAGTGAAAAGAATTTCGACCTGCTGCTCAAGGAGGGACGCTCGTTCTCCGACTACTTCCTCTTCCTTCAGGAGCAGAGCGACGATGCTGTGGAGGCACCGCTGATGGAGTGAAAAAAACGACAAGAATATGGACTATCTGCCAACCGACCCCGCAATACTTGTGTCAACAATCAATATGCTGCTGCGCGACGAGGAGTTTGACTCGCTCGAACAGATCTGCTATGCCTACAACCGCGACCCGGAGCAGCTGAAGGCGTATCTTCTCAGCCATGGCTACGTCTACAGCGTGGAGCAGCGTCAAATGCGTCCGGAGGGTTACGACCGATGATTACGCGCGCCGGTATCGAGACCGCCTATTGCTTCCTGCACCAGAAGGAGCGTGTCTATGCCCATTCGACAATGGACTGGCAGCGCGACGACATCGAGTATGCCATTTCCTCGTTTGCCGACGACATGAATCCTGAGCTGTATTCCTTGCTGGCAGACGGCCGCACAGACTTTCTGCGTTCGCACGCCACGTTTCATGCCGATATGCTCCACGCTCTCGACATCCTTGAAAAGATGCTCTGAACGATGATTCTTTTGAGGAAAATCAGTAACTTTGCCGTATGAAGTATTGGATGATAAAGGACGGAAATAGCGAAGGCCCGTTCAGCCTTGAGGAATTGACCGCGCATGGACTTGCGGCGGAAACGAAGGTGTGGCGCCAAGGGCTGCCGCAATGGACAGAGGCAAGACTCGTGCCTGAGTTCGCGCAAATCTTTGGTGTAAAGGTCGTTGAGGAGCATCGGGCGGCTGATGACGCCGTGCGCCATTGCCCCACGCATCTGCGTGCCGCTGTTGTCACGACGGTAATCATAGCTTTGTCGTTTTTCAATGTGTTCGCGCCGCTCTCGCTGCTCGGCAGTCCGTTTTTCTATCTGTTGCTTCCGCTGTCATGGATGTCGATACGCTCAGCCGTTACTGCACGCCGCATGCTGCGCGCCGGCAACATTGAGGCGGCGATGAAACGCACCGACCGCACCGTGCTTCTCATCACGCTCAACGCAGTGGTCGCCATCACTCTTTTTCCGTTCCACGTCGTGGCGGAGATATTCTGGTAAGTAAGTCATTTAAATTGATTATTTAGTCGCTTCGTGTTTGTATTTTTCGTGGTAAGTGATTAACTTTACACTGACAAAAATCTGAATACGATGGACATAACGCTTCCGAAACGAATAGACGGGCAGCAGCCGGTGTCGCTCAACGGACGCCAGCAAATCACAGTGGTCGGAGCCAACGGCTCTGGCAAGACACGCTTCGTCAACCGGATGATTGCCGACCTTGGCAACCGTGCATTCACAATTTCCGCTCTCAAAGCCTTGTATCCGATAAAAGACGGCGACATACAGGCGCAGTCGGTCACAACGTTCTATCAGCAGGCGCTGCAGTCGGTGCAGTTTGTGAAACCCGTAGCCGAGACAGAGTTTGAGATGCTGCTGTTTATGCTGCTCAACGATGAGATGAACGATATGTTCACCTACAAGATGAACCGTATCGGCGCAGCCGCCGACATCCCGTTGCCGCGCACTAAAATCGATACCGTTGTGAGACTGTGGAAGGAAGTGTTTCCGAAAAACGATGTGCAGAGGTCGGGCGGTAAAATCAAGTTTACCAACCGTCTTGGCGACAATGCCTTCAATCCCCGCCAGCTGTCGGCGGGCGAGAAAGCCGTGTTCTTCTATATCGGCGCGACGCTGTATGCTCCGAAGGGCAGCGTGATTTTTGTTGACTCGCCTACGCTTTTCCTGCACCGCAGCATCACGCAAAGCCTTTGGACAACCATCGAGGGGCACCGCCCCGACTGCACGTTTGTCTACATGACCCACGACATCGAGTTTCCTACGTCGCGCACCGACAACGTCACGGTGTGGGTGAGAGGATGCAACATCCAGGCGGAAACGTGGGACTATGAGATAATCCGTCCGCACGAGTCGCTGAGCGACCAGCTGATAATCGACCTTATGGGCAGCCGCAAACCGGTGCTTTTTGTGGAGGGCGACAGCACCCACAGCCTTGATTTCAGACTGTATTCGCTGATTTTCCCGGAGTATACGGTGAAGCCGATGGGAAGCTGCAACAAGGTGATAGAAACGGTGCGCTCCGTCAACGACATTCAAGGCTTCCATCATCTTGACTCGCGCGGCATCGTTGACCGCGACCGGCGCAACGCCAATGAGGTTGACTATCTGCGTCAGAAGAAGATTTATGTGCCGGATGTGGCTGAAATTGAGAATATAATGATGCTTGAGGGGGTGATACGCACCGTGGCGCGAGTGCACGGCAAGGATGATGTGAAGGCCTTTTCGCATGTGCGTGGCAACATCCTCAAACTCTTCAAGGCAGAACTGCGGCAGCAGGCGTTGATGCACACCCGTCATCAAGTGAAACGCACCATCGAGGTGGTCGTTGACCGCCGTTTTCAGAACATCAACGCCCTTGAGGACCATCTCGACCATCTTGGACAGGAGATACGTCCGCGCGCAATCTATGAGGGACTGTGCCGCGACTTCAACCGCTATGTCCAGGAGGGCGACTACCGCAGCGTGTTGCGTGTCTACAACCAGAAAACGATGCTTGTGCAGAGCAACGTGGCGCAGCTGTGCGGCTGCCAGAACAAGGATGAATATATCAAATCGATATTCACCATCCTTCAGCGCGACAATGCCGACTCCGCCGCCATCCGCGCCGCCATCAAGCAGTGTTTCGAGATTGATTAGGCGGCCGTATAGGCTGCCAACGGAAAGATAAAAGAATTTAATGGAAGAAACAATACAGAAGAAAATACTGTTCCTGCATGGATTTTTTGCCACTGGAAGTTGTGCGATGGCAAAGGCGTTACGTGATGCTTTCGAGGGGTCGGCAGTTGTGCTGACACCCGACCTGCCGTTGCATCCCAAGGAGGCACTGAAGGAGATTCGCTCAATCATCGACCGGGAGCAGCCCGACTTGCTTCTTGGCAACAGCTGCGGAGCATTCCTTGCCCAGATGCTTGCCCCTGTGGTGGGCATACCGGCCTTGCTTGGCAATCCTCATTTCAAGATGACCGAATTTTTGAAGCAGCGCGTCGGTGAGCACGAATACAAGGCGCCGAGAAGGGACGGCAATCAGCGGCTGGTCATTGACGAGGCGTTGATTGAGGAGTTTGCCGAACTGGAAGCCATACAATTTGATTGCTGCAACCCATATTACAAAGACCGCGTATGGGGACTTTTTGGCGAGCACGACAGCATCGCCCATTTCTGCCCGTTGTTTATGGAGCACTACAGCAATGTGTTCCGTTTCCCGGGCGGCCACACACCAACAGAGCAGGAGGTGAAGGCATGGTACGCACCGCTTGCCCAAAAGATGCTTATGGACTGTCCGGTAAAAGAGTATCGGTATTTTCAGCACTTCAAGGGCGGAAAGTATAAGTTTTTCCATTCCGCCTTTGATTCAGAGACGCTGGAGCGCATGGTGGTTTATCAAGCCTTGTATGGACAGAAGGCATATTGGGTGCGCCCTGAAAAGATGTTTTTCGGGAAGGTTACAAGAGACGGTCGAACTTTCAATCGTTTCACAGAGGTGGATATGTGAAAAAGGGAACGGGTATGAACACATTGCGCACCTCCCTGCGATATATTCTCGGCATCATTTATTCTTACCGACAACACGCCAATGCGCCAACCCTATGGAAAAATGTTTTGCAACATAATTAACTAAAATTAACGGGGGGGGGTAATTATTGTGTTCTTGTTTGTTAATTTTGCAGATTCGGAAAACAAATTGCAAAATTATTATGAATCCATGGTTAAACATTTCACTTAGCGACACTGTCGCCGATTGCGACAAGTCAGTAATCAACAGCCTGACGACTGCTGTTAAATCAAAGATTGTGCTTGACACACTTCCTGAACCATATCACGGCGATCCTGAGGCTAAGGTCTATCTGCTTAATGGCAATCCTGGACATAGCGAAAAAGATTTGACTTTTGTGGGCTGCGGCAACGCGATTCAGGCGGCGTCAGTGCTGCCAAACGGTAAGAATGCTTTCTCCAACATTTATGAGAAAGAGATTTGCGAGGAGTTGTGGCATATCAACAAGGAGTTCATTTGGCTGCGTGATCCAGAAACAGTTGTGAATGCGATAGGCGAGTCCCATCCAGGCTATAAATGGTGGAAAGACCGCGTGCGAGAATTGGAGAAAGCATGCGGATGCGAGATTTCAGAGAAAGTTTTCTGTATAGAATGTTTCCCGTACCACACTGAACGCAAAATGGCGTTCAAATTGCCGTCTGACAAGTATGTCGACGATTTTATTTATCGCGCGATGGAAGAGGAGAAAGTCATAGTGCTTATGCGAAGTCGGAGAGAATGGTTTGCAAGAATCAAAGGTCTGGAGAATTACAGCAATCTGATTTTGCTTAACAGCTGCCAGAACGTCTCGCTGTCGCCTGGAAATATGACAAAGTCAGACTGGGAAAAACTTGTGAAGACGCTGAAATAAAAAAAACGACAAAAATGTTTATGAAAGACCATCGTTTCGTTTGTCGAAGCGATAGCATTAGTTTATAAGCAAAAAAGTGAAAATATAAACGAATAGAAAGGCTTGGAAAAGATGGCGTGAGGAAAAGAGTTCTTGCGCTATCTTGCAGGCTGTTAAAATAAACTAAAGTATATATCATGGAAAAAGATGATTTGTCAGCATTAGAAACAGAGAAGAAAACAATTCCGCAGGATGTAGTGGTGTACAGTGATGACTATAAGAAACTTCTCGATGCAAAAGCGTATGCTGGAAAATATTACGAGATTGACGAACGTGTCGAGGAAATTTGCAAAGAGGCATTCAAAGGTTGCGACAAGTTGGAAGAGATTGTCATGCCAAAGAAATTAAAAAAAATTGATAGCGAGGCTTTCCAGGGTTGCAGCAGCTTGACCAAACTTACATTGCCTGACAGCGTGACGAGCATCGGGAAAGGAGCTTTCTGCGGTTGCTCTGGCTTGACCGAACTGACATTGCCTGACAGCGTGACGATCATCGGAGATGGCGCTTTCCAGGGTTGCA
>OGRF01001734.1_pt1 | contig 13732 bp, 8 predicted proteins | sample 1553381 | NCBI WGS metagenome assembly OGRF01 (sample SAMEA2580060, study PRJEB22360) | human gut metagenome | biome: human gut; feature: human-associated habitat; material: faeces | place: Denmark | collected 2008/2010
CCGATCCTTTATAATTGCCGATTCCCGTGAGCTCTGCACGAGCTTCACCAGGCTTTTCATTATTAACATAGGTTACCGTATAATCTTTTCCCTGTACCAGTCCGTCAATTACCACTTCCGGTTCCACTTTTTTTCCTTTAAAGGTGGTTTCCAGGTATGTTTCATTATTTTCCGCAAAATAGCACACATACATTCCATTTTCATCTGGCGTAATCTTGAAACTCCGCTCTACTGTACCGCAGAAAATATCTTTTCCCGTGATCTTTACAGTCGCAGTTCCTGCATTGATGTTATTTTCATAAGTTACTTCATAATCGAAGCCCTGCTCAAGTTCCGGTGCGGATTCACTGGATTCTATTTCAGGTTCATGGCTTTTTCCATTATATTCATATTCTGGTGTGATCTGTTCAAACCATTCATTCTGAAGCGGTATCCGGTTGTCTGCTGACAGCTCCACAAACGTGTAGCCACGGTCCTCTGCGTATTTCTGAAGTGTGGAATCCTTTTTTCCCGCGATCAGTGCTGAATCCCTGAACGCATCATCCGCCCAGACAGTATCTGTGCTCAGTACTCTTATCCTGCACTCGGAAGACAGACGAAGTCCATTTTTCCCAACTGATTTTACAGATGCGGGAATTATAATATCACGGATCCCTGAACTGCTCTGGAATGCATATTCACCGATTTCTTCCAAGCCTTCCTTCAGGACAGCTTTCGTAAGCGACGAACAGTTTCCGAATGCACCTTCTCCAAGGCTTCTGACACTTCCCGGGACTGTTATGGAAGAAACATTTACACAGTAATAAAAAGCATAGTCTCCCACGCTTACAGTTCCATCCGGGATCTGGTAATCTCCGGAACGTCCGGACGGAAACACGATCAATTTTGTGCCATCTTTGCTGAATACCACTCCGTCTTTTTCAGAAAAATACGGATTTTCCGGATCTACTTTAATTTCTGTCAGACTGGACTCAGACAAGCCCTCCACAAAAGCAGCCAGCCCTATAGATGACACATTTGGGGGAATCGTAACAGATTTCAATTTCTCACAGTTGTAAAAAGCATTCTTTTCGATGGTTGTAAGCGAATCCGGCAAAGTAACAGACTCTATATCAGAAGCCTGGGTGCAATACTGGAAGGTACTGTTTCCAAGAACCGTTACTTTTCTTCCGTCAATAGTATCCGGAACTACGATATTTGTATCTGTCCCTTCATACTGATACAGCCTGAGTGTTCCATCATTCAGGATCTCATAAGAATAGTCATAGTCCATTTTGGACAATTCATAATGTCTGGGGGCATTTCCCGTATATCCGCAGTCAACCAGATATCTTTCGCCGTCAATAATGACTACGGAGTTCCTGTGACCGCTTCCTGCCCCCGGATCATTGGCCGCATACCTTGCATACACGGTCAGTCCCAGTTTTTCGCACATATAGTTCACTGCGCTGGTATTGGCCCAGCAGTCTCCGCCGCCATCCAGCATCAGGCCTGTATAACCAGAATGATACTGACTGTAATTAAAGTTGTTGGCAAGCCATCTGGCGATCGTCTCAACCTTTTTATAATCGGACATTTCCGCAGTAATATTTTCTTTGAGAAATGTATCCATTTTTTGTTCTGCGTAATACTCCGCATAATCTTTGAGTATGAATTTATAATAAACGGTACTGTTTCCATCCTGTACAGAGATCAGGGTCTCTCCAAACATGTATTCCCACTGGCTCTTTACGTCATTTCCGTTTTTGTCTACATAGGTTACATACTGCATTTTAGGAGTAACAAGACCGGTTTCGCTGACTTTCGCAGTATAACCGGAAACAACCGTATATACCGGATTTTTGCCGGATGTCTGGATCTGATAAGATGTCTGCATGGTATCCGGCATGGAGATCACACTGCTGTAAGTATCATTCATCGCATACAGATATATTTCTGTGCTCTCTACATCTGTTTCTTTTTCGGAAGTGCCTGCTGCCGGAATATCATCTGTGAATATATCTTCCTGCTGCTCCTGGTTTTCTCCGTCACCAAAAATTTCTTCCGGTGCCGCAGCCTCCTCTGTATCCTCTGTTCCTTCTGCTTTTCTGATGACCGCCGAAGGTTCTTCCAGAATTAATCCTTCATCAGAATCCTGTTGTATTTCCTCACTCTCTGAGCTTTCAGCTTCATCCGTTTCCGTTCCGATATCTGATCCCGGAAACTCTTCTTCTGTAATCTGATCTGTGCTCACGGCAGTATCTTCTTCCGTGATCTGATCTGTGTTTACGGTATTTTCTGATTCCTCAGAATTCCCGTCATCTGTAAAAGTATCAATGGTGTCTGTCATATCCGTCTGTGCATCTGTAAAATCTTCGGCCGCCACCGGTCCACATGGAACAATAGACATACATAATGACAGACCAAATGCTATCAATTTTTTCGGAAATTTCATTTCGTACCTTTCCTTCCTTTTTATGTAAACCGTTTATATGTAAGTTCTGTTTTTATTATAACGCGGCCCTGTCTTTTCGCAAGCTGCAATAATGTCCCCTACTCTGCAAAAAACCGCTGTGATCTTCATTTTAGATCACAGCGGTTTATGTTTTATTATCGGAACATCAGACTTTCCACAATTTCAGCATTACTGTTCTTTCCATATCCGCATTCGATCAACCAGTTTTCTGGCTGGATACTGCCAACACCACGTTCTACTGTGATGCTGCATGCTCATATGCATTCTGTATTCTTACAGAATATCGATATGCTCTCCTGCAAGTGCCTTGTTCATGCTTCGTACTGCGCAGAATTTACCACACATGGAGCAGGTATCATCATGCTCCGGTTTGCGCTCGTTCCAGATGCGTTTTGCTGTTTCCGGATCCATGGCGCATTCCCACTGTGCCTCCCAGTCAAGCTTTCTTCTGGCATCTGCCATCTTGTCATCGATCTCACGGGCACCGCGGACACCTTTGGCAATGTCTGCTGCATGAGCTGCGATCTTAGATGCCATGATTCCCTGTTTTACGTCCTCAAGATTCGGAAGTGCAAGGTGCTCTGCCGGTGTTACATAGCAGAGGAATGCTGCTCCGGACATAGCAGCTACTGCTCCGCCGATCGCGGATGTGATGTGGTCATATCCCGGTGCAACGTCAGTTACGATAGGTCCTAATACATAGAACGGTGCACCCTGGCAAATGGACTGCTGTACTTTCATATTTGCCTCAACCTGATCAAGCGGCACATGTCCCGGTCCCTCAACCATAACCTGGACATCTTTTTCCCATGCACGTTTGGTCAGCTCGCCAAGACGTACAAGCTCCTCGATCTGGCATACATCTGTTGCATCAGCCAGACATCCAGGACGGCAGGCATCACCAAGAGAGATGGTCACATCATACTCGCGGCAGATATCCAGGATCTCGTCGTAGTATTCATAGAACGGATTCTCCTCACCGGTCATGCACATCCATGCAAATACAAGAGATCCTCCTCTGGAAACGATATTCATTTTTCTCTTGTGATTACGGATCTGATCGATGGTCTTTCTTGTGATTCCACAGTGAAGAGTTACAAAGTCAACACCATCCTGTGCATGGAGTCTGACTACATCGATAAAATCTTTAGCTGTCAGCGTATCAAGATCTCTCTGATAGTGGATAACGGAATCATAAACCGGAACGGTTCCGATCATTGCCGGACACTCGGATGTCAGCTTGCGGCGGAACGGAATGGTATTTCCGTGGGAAGAAAGATCCATGATAGCATGGGCGCCCATGTTTACAGCTTCCATTACTTTCTGCATCTCTACATCGTAGTCCTTGCAGTCTCTGGATACACCAAGGTTTACATTGATCTTGGTGCGGAGCATGGAACCTACGCCCTCCGGATCGATACATTTGTGATTTTTATTTGCACAGATCGCCACCTTACCGGAGGCTACCAGCGGAAGCAGTTCCTCTGTTGTCATGCGTTCCTTCTTAGCTACGATCTCAAGCTCAGGTGTGATGATGCCTTTACGGGCTGCCTCCATCTGTGTACTGTAATTTCTCATGTAAAAAAAATCTCCTTCCATAAATTCTTTGTGTTTATACAACAAAAAACCGGCTGCTGCAACGCATACGCATCACGGCAACCGGCTCTTACTCTTACGTACTTAATGAAAATCTTCTGTACTTCTGATCTCTTCTGTACTTTCTGATCTTCTGTGTCTTTAAGAATCCTTCGTGCATATGTCCCTACGTTGGCATTATCCAAATCAGGTTATGGGTCAAGACATTTACAGTCTACTCTCAGCTCGCTTCAGCGGGCCCCCCGGTTTTCATATGTTGGGGACGTTTGTTCGTCCATGTGGTTATTATAGTATACCGGCTAAAATTTGTAAACCACAATTCTGCATTTTATGACTTTTTCTTTCGACATAATCTGCCATTTTATCTCTCAAACTCCCCCGGATCTTTCTTTACAGACATTCTTCCACAGCTTTTCTGTTCCCCGTCAGGAGGATATCCGCAATCCGCATTCACTGCTTATTGCTTTTCGCAATTACAGCAGTCGATTTCCCTGATCCGGTCAATCTCTGCAAGGTTTTCTGCACCTGCACGGCGGATCCCCGCAAAAATGGAACCCGCAATATTGTGCCATACACTGAAGATCGCGCCCGGAAGTGTTGCAAGCGGATTGGCTGCAAAATTAGCTGCTGCCAGTGAGACAGCAAGGCCACTGTTCTGCATGCCTACCTCTATAGCTATAGCTGTTGTTCTGGAATACTCCACATGGAAGATTTTTGCAGCCAGAAATCCCAGCATCATACCACAGAAATTGTGGATCGCCACTACTCCAAGCACCAGAACTCCACAGCTTACGATCTTCTCTGCATTTACAGCCACAATTCCTCCGATGATCATAACAATAGCTACAACCGACACCAACGGCATAACGTCGGATACCTTCTCCACATGCTCTCCCGCAAGGCTCCGAAGAAAAACTCCCAGGAGAACCGGGATCAGAATTACCTTTACCACAGAAAGCACCATGGCCCAGAAGGATACTTCCACCCAGGCTCCTGCCAGAACATATACAAGAAACGGTGTCATCAACGGTGCTGCCAGTGTGGAAACTATAGTCATTCCCACAGAAAGCGCCACATCACCTCCTGCGATATAGGTGATCACATTGCTGGCTGTTCCGCCCGGACAGCATCCCACCAGGATCACTCCCAGTGCCAGATCTGCCGGAAGGTTCATCACTTTACACAAAAGCCAGGCGATCACCGGCATAATGGTATACTGAGCCACTGCACCGATCACCACTTCTTTGGGTCTGGAAAAAATTGCCCGAAAGTCATCCAGTTTTATGGTCAGACCCATACCAAACATGATCACTCCCAGAAATACAGACGTATAGTTCGTCATCCAGGAAAATCCGTCACGCCAGAAAAAAGCCAGGCAGGAAAAAGCGATGATAATGATCCCGATATATCTGGATGCAAGGCTGCTGATAATTCCGATTTTCTTTAAAATTTTTCCCATACATTATACCTCGTAGCTGAAGTTGTCGATCAGTCTTGTTTTTCCGATGTAAACAGCCATTGCTACAAGAACGCTGCGGTCAGCTTTTTCCACCGGCTGCATGGTAAGTGCATCTACCATGGATACATAATCAATCTTTGCCAGAGGCTCTGCTTCGATCACTGCTCGCATTTTTCCGAGAAGCTCTTCTGCCGGGATTCCTGCGTGAATGGCTTCCTGTCCGGCTTTTACTGCCTTTGACAGGCAAAGAGCTGCTTTTCTCTCTTCAGGGCTTAAGTATGTATTTCTGGAGGATTTTGCAAGTCCGTCCTCCTCACGGATGATCGGACAGCCTACGATCTCAATATCGAAGTTCAGATCACGCACCATCTTGCGGATGATGGCCAGCTGCTGTGCGTCTTTCTGTCCGAAATATGCTCTGTCCGGTGCCACAATGTGGAACAGCTTGGTCACAACGGTACACACACCTTTGAAATGGATCGGACGTGTTTTTCCGCAAAGTGTCTCTGACAGAGTATCTATACTTACAAATGCGTGGGGATCATGATACATCTCGGAAGGCTCCGGGCAGAAGATCAGGTCTGCTCCCAGACTTTCGCAGAGTTTGCTGTCACGCTCAAAGTCTCTCGGGTAGGCTTCCAGGTCCTCGGTAGGACCGAACTGTGTAGGATTGACGAAATCGGATACCACTACGATATCATTCTGCTCTCTGCATTTTTTGATCAGGCTTGCGTGTCCCTCATGGAGAAATCCCATGGTTGGCACAAGGCCTACTGTTTTTCCTTCTTTTTTCCACGCTTTGATCTGTTTTCTTGTTTCTTCTACTGTTTTTGTTACCTGCATTGTGCTCTCCTCTTTTCCGGTTCTGGAACCGGTTTTCTTTATAGATTCGAGATAGCCTCTTTTCTGAATTCACCTTCGTCTTATTGTATTTCTAATCTGCGTCAGGCCATATCCTTCAGCAGTCCGTGTTTCTCATAATTGGTCACTCTGCTGATCCTGTTCTCTTCATCTACAAATACAACTGCAGGCTTGTGAGTACGGGCTTCTTCCTGCTCGTACTGTGCGTAAGCCATGATGATGATCTTGTCACCGGTGCTTACACATCTTGCTGCTGCTCCGTTCAGGCAGATCATACCGCTTCCGCGTTCTCCGCAAATGGTGTATGTCTCGAAACGGCTGCCGTTGTTCACATCTACGATCTGGACCTTCTCATATTCCAGTATCCCGGCAGCTTCCAACAGTTCCTCATCCACAGTGATACTTCCTACATAATCCAGTTCCGCCTGGACAACGGTTGCCCTGTGGATCTTTCCTTTTAACATCTCTATTGTCATCTTATATAAGTCCTTTCCTGCAGGGAATAATTTTCAAGCGGATAAAAGCATCCGCTTCTGTATTTAATAAAAAAGCGTCTCGGGGTACACTTCGACCCTGAAACGCTTCTGATTGATTCCCTGTATATTGATTCCTGTTTTTTATACACGAAAAGCATGCTCTTCAACAGTTGCTCAAAATTCCCATAACTGTTGTAACGCCTTCGTTATCATCGATACAGGCTCGTATCTTTTATAATTTTCATATATCCGTCCGTTCCCGATCCCGGGTTCCGGCTGGCTATTTTTATATAAGATTCCAGTGATTTCAGCCAGAGTATAGTTTTGAGTCCAAATACTATCTCTGTGGGGTATTATTGCACCCCGACACTGGTTTGTCAATGATTTTCATATTCTCTATTATCGTGAATGGCAGTAATAATCTCAAAACCAGTTACTTTCACCAAAAAACCCTCCCACACAGCAATTTCTCTGCCATGTGAAAGGGCTTTAGCTTTCTTCCTTTATGCACATTATTTATGGATATGCACATCCAGCTGATTATAAGGAATCTCAATTCCATAATAATCAAAATCTTCCTTGATCCTCTGGTTCAATCTCCATCTGGCTGCCCAGTAGCGGTCGGTATCTACCCAGACACGAAAGCCCATGATCACAGAGCTTTCTGCCAGCTCGTCTACGAATACCACCATCTCTTCGTCTTCTCTTGTATCCGGATCCTCGGTGAGGATATCTTCCAGGATATCCTTGGCCTTCTGGATATCTGCATTGTAAGAGATCCCCACTTTGATCTCCAGCCTTCGCTGATCCCTTGCTGTTACGTTGGTGATGGTCACATTGGAAAGAGTACCGTTCGGGATTACGATGTGCTTGTTATCAATGGATAACAGCGTTGTATAACAGATCTCGACCTTGGCTACCGTTCCCTCGCTTCCGTCCTGTCCGTTAACGATGATGTAATCCCCTACCTGGAAAGGCTTGAACAGAAGAAGCATCATGCCTCCTGCCAGGTTGGCAAGTCCGCCCTGGAGGGCAAGACCCATAGTAACACCTGCAGTTCCGAGAAGTGCTGCCAGAGATGATTCCTTTACTCCAAAGCTTGTGGATATGTTAAAGATCAGGAGTATGTAAAGTATGATCTTGACCAGTGAGGACATGAACTGTGCCACTCCTGTATCCAGCCTGGATTTTGTCAGTGATTTCCTCACAAACTTTACGATCCATTTAATTACCGTGCTTCCTACCCAGAAAGCAACAATAGCCAGAACAACCTTGATTCCGAATTTCGTGATGTCCGGCAGATAATTTTCAAACATCTGCCTGTACTGGCTTACCTGATTTCCGACCTCCTGCACGGTCTGTACAGTACTATCCAAATATAATCCCTCCTGTCTGATCGATCATTCGATATACATATGCGGATCGATCTATGAGCTTCAAAGCTTATTTCTGATATAAGCATTTCCTATAATCCGCATCTGGTAATATAATAATACAGCAGTGGTTTTTCCCTGTAAACCTGATTTCTCCGGTTCTATAAAGTATAGGGTATAAACCACTGCTGTATTTCTGTTATAGCTTTATTGTATATCGGTCCGGTAATCCGCCGCAGAATGCTACAGAATATACTTGCCTGCTTCTCTTTACTCAGTTTTTCTCTTTATTTACTGATTCCCTTCATGGAAAGGCTGATACGTTTTTTCTTCATATCAACCCCAAGAACACGGACGTCCACGATATCTCCCACACTGACTGCTTCCAGCGGATGTTTGATGAATTTCTCGCTCATCTCGGAAATATGGACCAGGCCATCCTGATGCACACCGATATCCACAAAAGCACCGAAGTCAATAACATTGCGGACAGTTCCCTTGAGGACCATGCCTTCTTTCAGGTCCTTCATATCCAGGACATCGGTACGGAGGATCGGTTTCGGCATCTCGTCACGTGGATCTCTGGCAGGTTTTTCCAGTTCCTTTACGATATCACGTAAGGTTGGCTCTCCGATCTCCAGCTCCTTTGCCAGTTTTCCGTAATCGCGGATCTGCCCGGAAATACCGGTAAGCTTACGCTCTGCCACATCTTCCGGTGTGTAGCCCAGCTTTTCCAGGAGTTTTTTTGCTGCGTCATAGCTTTCCGGATGGACACTGGTTGCGTCCAGAGGATTTTTGCCTCCTGTGATCCGTGTGAAACCTGCACACTGCTCAAAGGCTTTCGGACCAAGCTTGGCAACCTTAAGAAGCTCTCTTCTTGTCTGGAAACGGCCGTTTTCCTCACGGTAGGCTACAATATTCTTTGCGATGGCCTTGCTGATTCCGGAAATATACTCCAGAAGGGATGCAGACGCAGTATTCAGATCCACTCCAACCTTGTTTACACAATCTTCCACAACGCCGTTAAGGGCTTCTCCCAGCTTTTTCTGGTTCATATCATGCTGATACTGACCGACACCGATGGATTTCGGATCGATCTTTACAAGCTCTGCAAGCGGATCCTGTACACGTCTTGCGATGGATGCGGCGCTTCTCTGTCCAACATCGAAATTCGGGAATTCTTCCGTAGCAAGCTTGCTTGCGGAATATACAGAAGCACCTGCCTCGTTGGTGATAACATACTGGACCTTTTCAGGGATTTCCTTAAGAAGCTCCACGATGATCTGCTCGGATTCTCTGGATGCCGTTCCGTTTCCTACAGAGATCAGTGTCACATGATATTTGCTGATAAGCTTTTTCAGGGTTTCCTTTGCGGCACGGATCTTGGTCTCATTGGTTGGTGCTGTGGGATAAATAACTGTGGTATCCAGAACCTTTCCGGTAGGATCTACCACTGCCAGCTTGCATCCGGTACGGAAGGCAGGGTCCCAGCCAAGAACTACCTGTCCTGCAATTGGAGGCTGCATGAGAAGTTGCTCCAGATTTTTGCCAAAGACATGGATGGCACCGTCCTCTGCTGCCTCTGTAAGGGCACTTCGGATCTCACGCTCAATAGCCGGTCCGATGAGACGTTTGTAGCTGTCCTCAATGGCTTCTTTCAGAACAGGTGTAGTGTATGGATTATCGCGGACGATCACCTGTTTTTCAAGATAACGGATGATCTCTTCCTCAGGTGCAAGGATCTTCACAGTAAGGAATTTCTCTTTCTCACCACGGTTCAGAGCAAGGACACGATGACCTGCAAGCTTTTTCACCGGCTCCTCAAAGTCATAATACATCTCGTATACAGACTGCTCCTTCTCATCTCTTGCGGTGGAACATATAGTTCCCTTATCCATTGTTCTCTTACGGATACTGATACGATAATCTGCTTCATCAGAAATGTGTTCTGCAATGATATCTCTGGCACCGCTGATGGCCTCTTCCACAGTTTTGACTTCTTTTTCCTCAGAAAGAAATGCTTTTGCCTCTTCTTCAAGAGGTTTCTTCGTCATCTGGAGAAGGATGATGTCGGCCAGAGGTCCCAGACCTTTTTCCCTGGCGATGATGGCACGTGTACGGCGCTTCGGGCGGTACGGACGGTAAAGATCCTCTACCACAACGAGTGTCTGCGCTGCCTCGATCTGTTTCTTCAGCTCCGGAGTCAGCTTGCCCTGCTCCTCGATGCTGCCCAGAACCTGAGCCTTTTTATCCTCAAGATTTCTTAAATAAGTAAGTCTCTCATTAAGATTACGAAGCTGTTCATCGTTCAGTGTACCGGTTGCTTCCTTACGGTATCTGGAAATAAAAGGAATGGTGCAGCCTTCATCGATCAGCTTAACCGCTGCCTCGACCTGCCATTTCTCAACGTTCAATTCTCTGGTAATTACCTGAATAATATCCATTTTTATCTTTCTCCCGTTGTTTCAAATTTGCCTGAGGCTGCTTTTTCCTCTTTACACAGCTTCTGACATTTATCAAAGATCAATCTGTGCGATCACGTCCTTCAGAGCATTGGCGCTCGCATGAAGCTTCTCTGTCTCCTCCTCGGTCAGCGGAACACGAACGATACGTTTTACACCTTCCGGTCCGATAGAAGCCATGGTACTAAGACATACGTCTTCAACACCGTACTCTCCGTGAAGCATGGTTGATACACTGACTATTGTATCAGATGCTGCAAGAAGAAGCGAGCAAAGTCTGCAAACAGATACGGCTACCGCATAAAATGTAGCACCCTTCTTGGCGATCACAGTTGATCCTGAAGTATGAACATACTCCAGAACCTCTTCTCTGTCAAGTGGCTGCAGATCTTTCTGATCCTCATGAACGATCTTGTCAAACTCATCAAGGGTCGCACCTGCAACAAAGGCTCTGGACCACGGTACGAAGGAAGTATCTCCATGCTCTCCGAATACATAGGCGTGGATGTTTTTCTCAGATACACCGTAGTGCTGAGAAAGTCTGCAGCGGAGACGGGCCGTATCCAGGGCGGTTCCGGAACCAAGGATCTGATTTTCCGGCAGTCCGGAAAGCTTTGCAAATGCATAAGTCATAATATCACATGGATTACTTACGATAATATAAAGCGCTTTGGGAGCCACCTTTACGATCTCCGGAGTAATATTCTTCATAATGTTAACGTTGGTCTGTGTCAGCTCGATGCGAGTCTGTCCCGGTTTTCTGGCAATACCGGAAGTGATGATCACAATGTCAGAATCTGCAGCATCCGGGTAATCTCCTGCCACGATGGAGATCGGCTCACGGAAACTGGTTCCCTGCTCAATATCCATAACCTCACCTTCAGCCTTATCTTTGTTAATATCGATCAGAACGATCTCTGATGCAATACTCCTCTGTGATAAGGTATAAGCGATAGTTGCTCCTACACTTCCTGCTCCGATGATCGTAATTTTACTGCTCATATTTGTTCTCCTTTCAGCGTTGTTTGTCATTTTAATAACAACTTTAATTACACACATTCAAACATAACATAAAACATTGCCCTGTGCAATAAAAATTTTATTGTATTTCTCAGGTTAATCCCCGTTAATTTGCATTTCAAATTATTTAAACCGCTTATATTTTCTGATATTTTTCCTATTATTCTGTATATATTCCTGTTATTTTTTTATCGATTTATAGAAGCAATTTCAGAAACCTAGCAAAAAACCTCTGAACTTCAAAAAAATCAAGAAGTCCAGAGGTTTCTTTCACCTCTTATTATTGGCTTAGATTCAGATGTTTATAGCTACTCCAACGTTCACCCGGTTAATTCTTTGCCTGGGCAAGGGCCTTTTGTGCAGCGTCCAGGATCCCTTCGGAGGAATATGTGGCTCCGCTGACAGTATCGATCCCATCCGCCGACTGGTTTGCCATGATCTGAGAATAGATCGTGCTCCATGCAGGATCAAAAAATTCCGGTGTATCCTGATTTGTCTGCTCAATGGATGCGATCTGGCCTCCTGAGATCGTAATTGTCAGATATGTTTTTCCTCCATATCCAAAAGCCGAGCCTGTATACGTTCCATCTCTGTACATTCCCACCGGTTCCGGTGCTTCCGTTGGCTCCGGTGTTGCATCCGGCTCATCTGTCCCTGGTATTGGAGTTACATTGGGTTTTTCAGGAACCGGCGTCACATCCGGGTCGTCCGGCGTCGGGGTTGCTGCCGGCGTCTCTGTTGGCTTCGGTGTGGCTGTTGGTTTCGGCGTTGCCGTAGGTTTCGGTGTGGCTGTTGGCTTTGGTGTCGGTTTCTTTGTCGGAGTTGGTGTCGGTTTCTTTCCATACTCCGGATTGATCGCTTCTTTAAGAGCTTTTTTTACAGCGTTGAGAATTCCGTTGGAGGAATAGGTTGCTCCGCTGACTGCATCAATATCATCTACAGAATCCGTACCAATGATCTGTTCCTCCAGCACGCTCCATGCTTTTTCAAAAAACTGCTCCGTGTCCGTATTTTCCTGTTTCAGGGCTTCGATCACGCCATCCTTGATGGTCACAATTACTTTCACGTCTCCATTGAAGCCCTTTGCCGAAGCTGTATATTTACCGTCCAGATATTTTTGGGGACTGTCCGGATCTTCCGGTTTCTTTGTAGGAGATGGTTTTTTTGTAGGTGACGGAGCTGATGTCGGAGTTGGTAAAGCAGTTGCTGCAGGTGTAGGGGTGACCTGCTGGCTGTTTCCATCTGCCGCTGCCTGGGAGAGGGCATTCTGAACTGCCTGGATGATTCCGTTGGAGGAATAGGTTGCTCCACTTACTGCATCTACATTCGGTGTATTTCCGGCGATCATCCTGCTGATCACACCCTGAGCTGACGCAAAATACGACGAGGTTTCTCCAGATGCCTCCAGAATATCTATGGCTGCAATCTTTCCGCCGCTGATTGTTACTCTCACGTGGATCGTCCCGCCAAATCCGGTTCCGCTTCCTTCATACGTACCGTCCTTATATCCATCTGCCGGAACGCTTGCTACCGGTGTCTGCGTGGTTCCCTGTCCTGCGGCACCGGCATTGCTTTTTGCAGATTCGGAAACCTTTCTTGTACCTGAGCTTTTTTTCGCTGCTGTTTTTTTTGCACTTTTTTTCGATGAGCTTTTCTTTTTTGTTGTACTGTTTTTCTCAGCTGTGGCAGTTGTGCTGTCAGAAACAGTATTTTCTTTTTCATACCCGAGATATTTTTCCAGCTCTGAAGCAGACATTACGGTCGTCTCTGCTTGCCCGACTGCTTCTGTCTCTCCATCAGAGCCCTTCGCCTTTATGCCTGAAAACACAAGCGCCGCAATCACAGCAGCTGCAGGAACCAGCTTGGTCCAGGGTATCTTCGGAGTATTTTTTTCCTCCTGCTTTTTATCTTTCAGATCTTTTTCCATGCTTCCTTACTCTCTCCTCTTTTCTTGCGGCCTCTGTCAGACATTGCTCTTCAGAAATCAGCAGACCTCTGCCGCAGACATTGCTCTATGTCTGCGGCAGAGG
>OGRF01001735.1_pt1 | contig 13727 bp, 15 predicted proteins | sample 1553381 | NCBI WGS metagenome assembly OGRF01 (sample SAMEA2580060, study PRJEB22360) | human gut metagenome | biome: human gut; feature: human-associated habitat; material: faeces | place: Denmark | collected 2008/2010
AAATATATTTTGCTTGAAACAATAAATCGATTTGGAAATATGAATATTTGAGCCGTGCTTACAACCAGAAAGCTTCTCTCAGTTCCTGAATCTCATCATACGGAAAACATTCGGCAGTACCCTCGATATCTTCCAGATACTTCACGATTTGCTTTGCAAGTTCGATGCCCTGATTGCTGTGCCGCACACCGCCATCTTCTTTCTGCACAGTGTCCTCTAGGTTTCTTGCTGCCCATACTTGATCGTAGATTTCCAGCTGCGAGATGACTTTTCCGACACCGGAACAATAGGCAGATTCATTCCTCTCGGTTGAACAGCCGAGTGTGCTATGCAGCGAATATAGCTGCCGCATAATAATGTCGGCATTCAGATCCATCGGCACATATATCCTCATATTGTCATCCGGGAGGATTCCACCATTTGACTTTGTCCTTCCCGTGAGGGCTTTGTCCATATCCTGTTTTGTTTTGTAGGGTGCTTTTCCTGTCAGTGACAGCTCATTGACGTATAGCACATCCGTCGGGGTGGGATGGATATTAATTTGTGGTGCATATAGAACACGCTCCTTATTGGGTAGCTTTTTTCATCAGCTCTACTATTTCATCATAATCTTTCTTGAACTTCTTGCTGTTGAACACTGTGTTCAATAAATTTCCCAATAGATTTTCGCATTTCAGACATATCTCTTTTGTGGAATATAAATCCAATTCCGACAAGATGGCAGGAATCTTTCTTAATAATTCTGCTTTATCTTCATCTGACATATATTCTTTGTAATTTATAATTCCTGCGTATAGCGCAGCTTTATTTTCATTAATAAGAGTTAAAAAATGCTGGTGGGCCAATTCTCGCTTTTCTTTTGCTTTTTCGCGCTCTTTGAATTCCTGCTCCGTCTTCAGAGTTTTCAATTTTGCATACTCACTGTACATAGTACCCAAAAAAGAAAGTATCGCACCGAGAAAAACTCCGAGAAGCCCCATTAATGCGGAACTATTATACCAACCTGTATCCATATGTGTATTCCTTTACCCCAAAGCGCCATGTGACCATATTCCAATTCCGGTATGCATCCACAAAGCATTATCTTTATTTCCAAAATTTCATCAGAAGTAACGACCTCGGTCTGCAGCATTTTCATGGAGATCACTTCATTCTTTTTTAGCAACTTCCGAGGCTTTCTATTTAGCCATCTGTACATTGGTACTTGCAATGATAGAAGAAATATAGGTAGCAAGGTATGACAGCTTCCTACTTTTCTACAATCTAAGATTCGAAGTCGCTAGTGATTTTAGGTTTGTTTTTGCAACCTTTTAATTTGGGCATAAGATACAAGCCTCAATTCGTTTTGTAATGATATCCAAGCATGGCGATATATGAGAAAATGTGATTACCCGATTACGATTGTCCATTTTGTGATTTCAATTTATTTATCTCTTGTGTATACTCAGCAATCAATTTTCTCTCTTCTCTCACCTTTAAAAATAACGCCACATAGGACTTCATCACGTTGCCATTAAGTTTACCGTTCGCGTCTTGAGCAATCCAATCATGCTCGTTGCTCTTAATCATATCAGACATTGCTGTAATTATTAGTTTTCTATTATCCAAATTGTCAACTGTGAGCGGCCAAAGAATAATCTCCCTTTCATCTGATTTAATATAGATTTTATAGAATTCTATTAAAATGTTCAGCAATTCAGGATAAAAATCAAAATTGACATTCTCTATAACTTCCATCACATACTTTGCCAGCTTATCTTCATTTTCATAATAAATCTCAATGGAAGATTTTGCACCTTTTTTCTGAACCATGAGCGAAACATCATACATTCCAGCCAAATCCGCAAGTTCAAACTCATCGTCTTCGGCCGCATTGCCGGCATGGAAGCGGCTTCTTACAGCCAGACGGCCCAGCCCGGCAAGGGGACCCTCGACCACGTCCGCCGTTTTGACCAGGAACGGGAAGCAGCGGGGATACACGACGATATCTTGTCGCCGAAGCTACTGCCCAATTACACCCACAACCGCGGCACGCGGGGCTAAGCCCGTCCTAGGCTTCGTGGAGCTGGCGGGCTTTGCGCTGGACGGCGAGGCTGATGAAGAGCAGCAGGGCGCCGGCGGCCAAGAAGACGTATTTCATGCCCAGGAAGGTGGCGATGACGCCGCCCAGGATGGGACCACCCATGGCGCCGATCTGCTGGGCTGAGAACATGAGGCCGAAGACGCGGCCTTTGATGCTGGCACTGGTCTTTTCGGCTAAAATGGCGTTGATCGACGGATAGATACCGGAGAAGAAGAGGCCGATGGCGAACTGGCTGGCGGCAAAGGTGTACAGCGTGTCCGGGAGGGCCTGGACGAAGAAGAAGATCCCCGCCAGGACCAGGGACAATCGCAGGGCCTTGACGAAGCCGTGATGCTGGCCGAAGCGGCCCCACAGCGGCGCCGTGATGGCGCTGGAAAAACCGCTCATCGAGAAGATGAGGCCGGAAATGAAGACCAGGTTGTCCAAGTCGCCGGCCAGGTGGGAAATGTACGTCGTCAAGATGGGCTGGACGATGAGGATGACGACCTGGACCAGGGCGGCACTGACCAGCATCAGGCGGATGACGGGAATCTTCCAGAGACTGACCTTATCCCCTTCGCTGTCGGCGGCGCTGTCTGCGCCGGCTGTATCCGTCGGCGGTTCCTTGATGAAGAAGACCAGGACGATGAAGTTCAGGAACAGGGCGGCTGCGGCCAGGAAGAAGGACATGCGCATGCCGAAGACTTCGGCCAGGATACCGCCGAAGAGGGGGCCGATGATGCCGCCTGCCGTCAGGGCGCCCTGCATGATGCCCAGGCAGATGCCCAGTTTCTTCGGCGGCGCATAAATGGTCATGATGGCCAGTTCCATGGGCCACAGGCCCGAGGCGAAGCCCTGGAACATGCGCATGAAGGTCAGCTGCAGCGGCGACGTGACGATGCCGCCGAGGAAGTAGCTGATCGATAAGAGCAGGCTGGCCCGGATGGCCATGAGCCGCTTGCCCCGCCGGTCGGCCATGCGCCCCCAGATAGGTGCCATGACGGCGCTGACCAGGAAGGTCGATGAAAAGACGACGCCTGACCAGATATTGACGGAAGCGGCATCGACGCCTAATTCCCGGGTCAGATACATGGGCAGGAATGGGATGAGCATGGTATAGCTCGAAGACATGAAGATGACATTGCAGGTTAGAATGGCTAAACAGAATTTCCAGTTCACATCGATCACCTTTCTCGTGTTCATTGTTAACGTGCTAACTTCTTATTATACGCCGCCTTTTTAGGGATTACAACTTGTCATGACAGAAGGGGAGCCTTATAATGAATAGTATCTATGTTGGAAAGGAAGGAACCTGAATTGGCCATTTACCTTGCAAAGCGCCTCCTCGGCGCCTGTGTCGTCTTATGGGCGATCATTACCATTACCTTTGGCCTCATGCACGCCATCCCGGGCGGCCCCTTTACCCAGGAAAAAAAGCTGCCGCCGGCCGTCATGGCGACCGTCGAAGCCCGATATCACCTCGACGAACCCTTGTGGTCCCAGTATGTCGACTACGTCCGCCATGCGGCCGTCCTCGATTTGGGCCCGTCTTATAAGTATCCCGGCAAGACCGTCAACGATATCATTGCCGAAACCTTCCCCGTGTCGGCTCAGCTGGGGATTATCAGCCTGCTCCTGGCCATCGGCGCCGGCGTCCTGGCCGGCATGGCGGCGGCCTGGTACAAGAATACCTGGATAGACTATGCCATGATGATCGGCGCCACGCTGGGCGTCTCCGTGCCCAGTTTCATCCTGGCGGCCGTCCTCATCCAGCTCTTCGCCTTTACCTGGCCCATCCTGCCGGCGGCATTGTGGAAGGGGCCGGCTTACGTCATCCTGCCAGCCCTGGCCCTGGCAGCCCAGCCGACGGCCTTCATCATGCGCCTGACCCGGTCGAGCCTGCTCGATGCCCTGGGACAGGACTATATCCGCACGGCCCGGTCGCGGGGCATCGGCACGCGGTCCCTCATCTGCCGCCATGCTTTGCGCAACGCCCTGCTGCCCGTCGTCAGCTACATCGGCCCTTTGGCGGCGGCTCTCTTGACGGGGAGCTTCATCGTCGAGACGATCTTTGCCATTCCCGGCTTGGGGCGCCACTTCGTCACCAGTATCTATAACCGCGACTATACGGTCATTTTGGGCATTACGATTTTTTACAGTTTCCTCATTATGATGATGAATCTGCTCATCGATGTCATTTATCCGCTCTTGGACCCGCGGATTACCATAGATGGAAAGAAGGAGGGATGATGATGGATTTTACACCGCTTACGGCTGCGGACCGGACGGAACCGTATGTACCGCCGCAGACCCTGCGCGACCGGGGCTGGCGGCAGATGAAGAAGAACCGCCTGGCTTTATGGGGCCTGGCCATCGTCGTCATCATGAGTATTCTGGCCATTGCCGGTCCCTGGCTGGCACCGTATACCTATGCCGACCAGGATTTGACGGCTGCCAATGCTTGGCCGTCGGCTGCCCATTGGTTCGGCACCGATTCGTTGGGCCGGGATCTCCTGGTCCGCGTCCTCTATGGCGCCCGCATTTCCTTGTCCATCGGCCTCGTGGCCAGCTTGATCAACGTCTTCATTGGCGTCATCTACGGCGGCATTGCCGGCCTGGCTGGCGGTCGGACGGACCAGATCATGATGCACATCGTCGATATCCTCTATTCCATTCCCATGCTGCTCTATGTCATCTTGCTCATGGTCGTCTTTAAACCGGGCCTGCTCAATATCTACCTGGCCCTGGGCATTGCCTACTGGCTCAACATGGCCCGCATCGTCCGCGGCCAGATCCTCAGCCTGAAGCAGCAGGAATACGTCATGGCCGCCCGGTCCTGCGGGACGTCGACGTGGCACATCCTCTGCCGCCACATGATCCCCAACTGCGTCGGGCCGATCATCGTCATCCTGACCTTGTCCATTCCCGATGCCATTTTTACGGAAGCCTTTTTGAGCTTCATCGGCCTCGGCGTCTCGGCGCCCATGGCCAGCTGGGGTGTCCTGGCGTCTGAAGGTATCAACAGTATGCGTTCCTTCCCGTTCCAGCTCGTCTTTCCGGCCCTGGCCCTGTGCATTACCATGCTGGGCTTCATGTTCCTCGGCGACGGCCTGCGCGACGCCTTGGATCCGCAGAATCAGAAGGAGGGACGCTGATGCAAGCACTCTTAGAGGTTCGCCATTTAACCATTTCTTTCCATACCTACCGGGGCCTGCTGGAAGCCATCCATGACGTGTCGCTCACAGTCAATCCCGGCGAAACCGTCGGCATCGTCGGCGAGTCGGGCTGCGGCAAATCCGTCACGTCCCAGGCGGCCATGAAATTGCTGCCGGCAGAAGCGACGGAATATACGAGCGGTCAGATCCTCTGGGATGGCCGCGACGTCCTGCCGCTGTCGGAACAGAAGATGAATCACCTGCGCGGCCGCGACATGGCCATGATCTTCCAGGACCCCATGACGTCGCTCAATCCCGTCCTGACCATCGGGACCCAGCTCTGCGAGGGCATTGCCCTGCACCAGCACCTGGGGCGCAAAGCCTGTCAGGCCAAGGCCCTGGAACTGCTCAAAGCCGTCGGCCTGACGTCGCCGGAAAAGCGGCTCCACCAGTATCCCCATGAATTATCGGGCGGCATGCGCCAGCGCTGTCTCATCGCCATGGCCCTGTCCTGTTCGCCGCGGCTCCTCTTTGCCGACGAACCGACGACGGCCCTCGACGTGACGACCGAAGCCCAGGTATTGGATGTCCTCAAGCGCCTCCAGGCTGAATTGGGCATGGCCGTCGTCCTCATCTCCCATAATCTCGGCGTCATCGCTCAGATGTGCCGCCGCATTTACGTCATGTATGCCGGCGTCGTCGTCGAAGAGGGGACGGCAGACGATATCTTTTATCGCCCGGCCCATCCCTATACGAAGGGCCTCTTGGCGTCTCTGCCGGATCCATCCCAGAAAGACAAGGCCCTGACCGGGATTCCCGGCCAGGCACCGGACTTATTCCACATGCCCCAGGGCTGCCGCTTCTATCCGCGCTGCCCCCGGGCCATGAAAGCCTGCATGGAAGCGGCCCCGCCGCGGGAAGAAGCCGGGCCGGGCCATTACTACCGGTGCTGGCTGGCCCAGGCCGCAGCGGCAAAGGAGGCATTGCCATGACCCTCATTGAAGCAAAACATATTAGCAAGGATTTCGTCGTCCAGCGGGACTGGCTGGGCCGGCCGAAAAAGGTCCTGACCGCCGTCCACGATTTGTCCCTGACCATCGGTGAAGGGGAGACGGTCGGCCTCGTCGGCGAATCGGGCTGCGGCAAGTCGACCTTCGCCCGGACTTTGCTGGGCTTATACGCCAAGACGGGCGGCACTATTTCTTATAAGGGGAAAGATGTCTCTGACGCCGCCGTCGGCCGCGATTATCGCCGCCATGTCCAGATGATTTTCCAGGACCCCTATGCTTCGCTGGACCCGCGCATGACCGTCGAAGATATCATCAGCGAGCCTTTGCGCAACTATCACCTCTGTGCCGATGACGGCCAGCGGCGCCAGCGCGTGGCGTCCTTACTGGAACAAGTCGACATGCGGCCTGAAGCGGCCCAGCGTTATCCCCATGAGTTCAGCGGCGGCCAGCGCCAGCGCATCGGCATTGCCCGGGCGCTGTCCGTCGATCCGGAATGTGTCTTTTGTGATGAACCCATTTCGGCCCTCGACGTATCCGTCCAGGTCCAGATCGTCAACATGATGCAGCGCCTGCAGCAGGAACGGGGCCTGTCCTATTTGTTCATCGCCCACGACCTGGCCATGGTCCATCACATGAGCCGCCGCATGGGCGTCATGTATTTAGGGCGCCTCGTCGAACTGGGGCCGGGCGACGCCGTCTTCCACGACCCGCTCCATCCCTATACGCAGATGCTCATCGCCTCGGTGCCCCGGCCGGACCCGCATTACCGCCGCCGGACCATCGTCTGCGGTGAAGTGCCGAGCCCCCTTGATTTGCCGAAAGGCTGTGTCTTCCATCCGCGCTGTCCCTATGCCGATGAAGTCTGCCGCCTCGATGTGCCTCATTTCCGACAGGTTTCGGACGACCGTTTCGTCGCCTGTCACCATGCGAGAGGGGGCAGACGATGAAAAAGATATGTTTACTCCTGACCTGTCTGTTGGCGGCCGTCCTGTTCAGCGGCTGCGGCATCCAACATCCCGATACGGTCAGCTATGTCCTGGAAGCGGAACCGTCGCGGCTGGACCCGGCCATGACGACGGCTCTCGTCGAAAGCAATACGGAATTGCAGATTTTTGAAGGCCTGACCCGCCTCGATGATGACGATGTCCCTCAGCCGGCCCTGGCCGAAAGCTGGGACATTTCACCTGATGGCAAGACCTATACCTTCCACCTGCGTCCAGGCATCGAATGGAGCGATGGCACGCCGATTACGGCAGGCGACCTGGAATATTCCTGGAAGCGCGTCGTCGATCCCGACGTGGCTTCGGAAAATGCCTATATGCTCTTTTGCATCGACAAGGCCGAAGACTATTTCAACAAGAAAGCCTCAGCCGATGAAGTCGGCGTCAAAGCCGTCGATGACCAGACCCTGGTCGTCCATTTGAAAGAGCCGACGCCGTATTTTCTCAACCTGACGGCCTTCCATTGCTATTATCCCGTGCCGCGCCAGCTCGTCGAAGCCAAGCCCGATACGTGGGCTGCCGATGCTGACGGCATGATCTGCAATGGCCCTTATAAAATCGTATCCTGGAACCATTCCAGCGAAATCAAGCTGGTCAAGAACGACCGCTATTGGGATGCCGATTCGGTCATCCTGGACCACATCGACTTCCCCATCAGTGACTCCCAGGCGACGCGCCTGACCCTGGTCGAAAGCAATCAGGTCAATATGACTGTCGAACCGCCGCCGGCTGACCAGGAACGGCTGGAAAAGCTAGGCCTCTATAAGATTGCCCCTTATCTCGGTGCCTATTATTACGTCTTCAATGTCCAGAAAAAGCCCTTTGACGACGTCCGCGTCCGCAAAGCCTTTGCCCTGGCCGTCCAGCGGGAAAGCCTGATGAAGTACATCGTCCGCGGCGAAAAGGAAGCGGCTTATGCCTGGGTCCCGCCGGGACTGAAAGATAAGGCCACAGGCCGCGATTTCCGTAAGGAAGGGGGCAGCCTCATCAGCGAGGACCCGGCTAAAGCCCGGCAGTTCTTGAAAGAAGCCGGTTACGACGACTCGCATCCTCTGCCGGAAGTGACGCTCCTCTTCAACACCAATGAAATGCACAAGGCCGTCGCCGAAGCGTTGCAGGCCATGTGGAAAGAAAATCTCGGCGTCGACGTCCACATCACCAACCAGGAATCGAAAGTCTTCATGGCCACGCGTGCCCAAGGCGACTATCAGCTGGCCCGGGCTTCGTGGATCGCCGACTACATCGATCCCATGACCTTCCTCGACGTCTTTGCCGACGACGAAAATGACGCCCAGTATCACAACCCGGCCTACAACGCCCTCATCGTCAAGGCCAAAGCCAGCAACGATGAACGCCAGCGCATGGCCTATCTCCATGAAGCGGAACAGCTGCTCTTCGACGACTGCGTCATTATCCCCTTGTATTACACGACCCAGCCCTATGTAGCCCAGCCGTACATCAAAGGCTATCACTGGTCGCCGCTGGGACTGGTCGACTTCAAGAAAGCCTATATCGATGAAACAGAAAGGAAGTAGCCTTATGGAGTATACCTATGCAGCCCCCTTACAGCCTGGCGACACCATTGCCGTCGTCGCCCCGTCTTCGACCCTGGCCGGCGCCGATGTGACCAAGGGCCTCGTCTTTCTGCGCTCTCTCGGCTATGAATTGAAAATCGGGAAATCCGTATCCGCCTTTGACGGCTATCTGGCCGGCCCCGACAGGCTGCGGGCTGCCGATATCAACGACGCCTTTGCCGACGACACCGTCAAGGCCATCGTCTGCCTGCGCGGCGGCTACGGCGCGACGCGCATCCTGCCGCTTTTGGACTATGACCTCATTGCGGCGCACCCGAAACTGTTCGTCGGTTTCAGCGACATTACGGCCCTGCATACGGCCTTCCTCCAGCGCTGCGGCTTCTGTCCCATCCACGGGACGATGGTCATGTCCCTCGGACGCGATGCTTCGGAATATACGAAAGAACAGTTCGCCTATGGCCTGCAGCACCCCTATGAAGCGCGGGAATTGCCCTTGCCGCCGGATTGTTCCCCGAAAACGCTCGTTCCCGGTGCCGTCACGGGTCCCCTGGTCGGGGGTAATATGATGCTCCTGTCCGTCCTCATGGGCACGCCCTATGCCATCGACCCGCCGGCCGGGGCCATCCTCTGCCTGGAAGAAGTCGGTGAAGATGCCTATGCGCTAGACCGCATGCTCTGCCAGTTCGAGGAAGCGGGCCTCATCGACCGCGTCCGGGCCATTGCCTTTGGCGAATTTTATCACTGCGGCCCCGACGAAAAGGCCCCTTACGAATGGACCGTCAAAGAAGTCCTGCGGGCTTATGCCAAGAAATGGGGCAAGCCGGCTGTCATGGACCTGCCTTTCGGCCACGGTGCCGACAACGCCTGGCTGCCCCTGGGGCAGAGGGCCGGCCTCGAAGCCCGGCTGGACGGCGTGCGCTTTACTTTACTGTAATTTGGATAGGAGAGGATTCCATGGAATATAAAGAATTGAAAGACCAGGCCTGCCACTATGTGGATGAATTGAAGCCGGTCATCTACGGTATTGCCGACGCCCTTCACGACCACCCGGAAACGGGCATGAATGAAGTCTTCGCCTCGACGACGCTGAAAAAAATCTTGCAGGACCACGGCTTTGCCATCGACAATCCTGTCGCCGATGCCTTTCCGACGGCCTTTCACGCTGTCTGCGGCAACGGTCCGTTCCAGATGGGCTTTTTGGCCGAATACGATGCCCTGCCGGAAATCGGCCATGGCTGCGGCCACAACCTCATCGCGGCCATGAGCGTCGGCGCAGCCCTGGCCTTTGCCAAAGCGGCCGGTACGAAGGCGACGGTCCATGTCTACGGCTGTCCGGCTGAAGAAACGGTGGGCAGCAAGGTCTATATGAGCGAACACGGCGTCTTCGACGGCCTGGAAGCGGCGGTCATCGTCCATCCCGGTACGGATCAGACGTATATCGGCGGCACGTCTTATGCGACGCATCCTATGCAGTTCACCTTCCTCGGCAAAGCTGCCCACGTGGCCGATGCTACGTACCATGGCGTCAATGCCCTCGATGCTCTTGTCGATTTCTACGGCCGCTTGAAGGCCTATGAAAAAAACTTGACCGAACGCCATATCATCGGCGCCATCATCACCGAAGGCGGGACGGCTCCTAACATCGTTCCCGACCGGGCTGTTCTCAAGGCGACTATCCGGGCTTTGAAGGTGGAATATTTAGAAGATAAGATGCTGCCGGACATAAAAAAAATCGCCCGGGACGTCGCCGACGCACACGGAGCGAAAGTAGAAATGGTCCATTATGAACCGCTCTATAAAAATATGATCAATGACCCCAAGATGGACGTTTACTTTGCCGACGCCTTCAACCAGCTCTATGAAGAATTTGGCGTCCGCGACGACGATTATGCCGAAGGCTCGACGGACGTAGGCAATGTCAGCCAGGTCACGCGGGTCAGCCAGCCGGAAATCTGCATCGGCTACGACATCAATGCCCATACCAAAGAATTTGCCCAAGCCGCGGGCAGCGACCTGGGCAAGATGCAGGCATTGACGGGCGCCAAGGCCATGGCCAGGGTCTCCCTCGATGTCATGGGAGAGAAGTACTGATTATTTCGTGCAGGTAAGGATAGCCTGTTCCAGGATGTCCAGGCCGGCATCGAGCTGGGCGTCGGTGACGACGAGGGGGCAGAGGAAGCGGATGACATTGTCGTAAATGCCGCAGTTTTCCATGATCAGGCCGTGCTGGGCAGCTTCCTTGATGACGGCTGTGACCAGTTCCGGATAGGGTTCCTTGCCGGCTTTGTCGTGGACAAATTCCAATCCGAGCATAGCGCCTAAGCCGCGGTAATCGCCGATGACGTCGTATTTCTGTTTCCACTGTTCATAGCGGGCACAGACTTTTTTGCCGATTTCCCGGGCCCGGTCTGCCAAGTGGTCCCGTTCCATGATTTCAATGACTTTCAGAGCCGAAGCGCAGGCCAGGGCGTTGCCGCCGAAGGTACCGCCGATGACGCCGGCCGGGACGGATTCCATGATTTCTTCGCGGGCTACGACGGCGCCGAGGGGAACGCCGCCGCCGATGGATTTGGCCATAGCGATGATGTCAGGCGGGCAGCCGGCTTCTTTCCAGTATTCCGTAGCCAGCATGCGGCCCGTACGGCACCAGCCGGTCTGAACTTCGTCGGCAATGAGCAGGATGCCGTTGTCGTCGCAGACTTTGCGCAGCGCTTTGATCCAGGGGATAGGAGCCGGGATGAAGCCGCCTTCACCCTGGAGCGGTTCGACGACGATGGCTGCGACGTATTCTGCCGGCGAGGAATACATGAAGACTTCCTTCAGGGAATCCATGTAAAATTCCAGGGCTTCGTCATCGCTCAGGCCTGCCGGTTTGCGGTAGAGATAAGGAAATTCAGCACGGTATACGCCGTCCGGGAAAGGCCCCATGCCGCGGGCGTAGGCTTTCTTAGCTGTCATGGCCATGGTCATGAGCGTGCGCCCGTGGAAGGCACCGGAGAAGACGATGATATTCGGCCGTTTCGTATAAGCTTTGGCGACTTTGACGGCGTTTTCGTCGGCTTCGGCGCCGCTGTTGATGAAGAAGGACCGTTTCTTTTCACCTCGGACCGGGGCGATGGCATTGAGCTTTTCCGCCAGGGCGACATAGCCTTCGTGGGTGACGATATTGGCCATGGCGTGGAAATAGTTACCGGCCTGGTCCTGGACGGCCTTGACGACTTCCGGCTGGGAATAGCCGATGTTCAGGACGCCGACGCCGCCGACCCAGTCGAGGAAATAGTTGCCGTCCACGTCTTCGAACATAGCGCCTTCACCGCGTTTGATGACCGTCGGATAGATGGTGCCGATGGCATCGGGAATGGCCTGACGGCGGCGGGCTAATACGGCAGCGGCTTTCGGGCCGGGAACCGTCTGGGTAACGATTTTCGGTAATTCATCTTTTAACATAATGTCTCCCCCTTATGACAATTAGAATGTAAAATCTTAGGTTAATTTATTGATACTAAAGAATTTACATGGATAAACTTAAATGATACGTAAATTATACGTTTAATGATTAAAAACGGCAATGAGCCGGGGAACCAAAGTTAAAAGAGAGATACTGTGCTGGCAGCACAAGAAGAGTGGGGGGGATGACCGATGTCTCTATCCATCGATCGGCTTTATAAACAGGATGAAAACAAATATAAACTGGAACTCCTGGCCGGCCGTCAGGGGCTGAGCCATGACGTCGCCTGGGTCCAGGTCATGGAAGATGCGGACTATGGTACTTTCTTGCGGCCCCATGCCTTCATCTTTACGACGGGCCTGGCCAGCCACGGCGACCCGCATTGGCTGGAGGCCTTCGTCGACGCCCTGCTGGCGGCCGATGCGGCAGGACTCGTGGTCAATACGGGGAAATATCTCCTGGCGTCGGACATTACGGACGCCTTGAAGGACCGCTGTGATGCGGCGGCTTTCCCGTTGTTTACCCTGCCCTGGGAAGTGCGGCTGGCAGACATTACCCAATCCTTCTTGTCGTCCCTCTTCTTGACCCACCGCGAAGAATACCGGGCCATTACGGCCTGGAAGGAATTTCTCTTCGGCGTCCAGGGCTCGTCGGTCCTGACGGAACTGGCCTTGACCGGATGGAAAGAAGAGGGGCCGTATACGGCCCTGGTTCTGGCCGGCGCCGATGCCGATGCGTCTTTTTTAGCCGAAGCAAGTCCTTTCTCAATGGCTTGGGTCAGCCGTACTTTATATTTCCTTATAAGGACACCGTCGTCCTGCTCCTGCAGGGAGAACTGCCAGCAGCTCTCGTTGCCTGGCTCAAAGGCCATGAACAGCTGGTGACGGGGCAGGGAGTGACGGCACCTGACTTAAAAGCCCTGCCGGACAGCTGCCGCCAGGGGCAGCAGGCCCTCATCTGGGGGCGCCTCCACCAGCAGTCCTGGTGCTATTTCGGGGCCCTCGGCGCTTATGCCCTCTTCTTTTCCCAGCCCGATGACCAGGTGCTGCACGTCCTTCATGACCGGGCCCTGGGAGCCTTACTGGCTTACGATGAAGGCCACCAGTCCAGCCTGTATGAAACGCTGGAAGCCTACCTCTGCCATGACGGCAGCCTGAAGGGAACAGCGGCCCAACTCTATACCCATCGCAATACCGTAGCCTATCGCATCCATAAGGCGGAAAAACTCATCCCTTATGATCTGAACGATTGGGAACAGCGATTCACGGTCTTCCTGGCCTGCCATATCCATCGTTATTTTGAAATTCTGAAAAATGACCATTGACTTTTGTCGGGGAAGATGGTATTATATAAAAACCAGCTGTACTGGAGCGGACGAAACGAATTAAAAAAAGATTCAAATTAGTTCTTGACAAAGTATTCACAGTTTGGTAAGATATACAAGTCGCCGCGATAAACGACGACAACGATGACCTTTGAAAACTGAACAATGAACTGAATGAACGCCAGAGTGCGA
>OGRF01001738.1_pt1 | contig 13714 bp, 15 predicted proteins | sample 1553381 | NCBI WGS metagenome assembly OGRF01 (sample SAMEA2580060, study PRJEB22360) | human gut metagenome | biome: human gut; feature: human-associated habitat; material: faeces | place: Denmark | collected 2008/2010
TGTTCGACTAATCCTAGATCAGTAATATATTGAAGCTCTTGTTTGCCATCTATCTCATGTACGATCGCATTACTGAAAGCAAAAAATCCTTCATCATACCAACCAAACATACGGAGTTCAAAGCATGTTTTAAATCTAGCGGCTATACTTTCATATATAGAATCTAAATGGTTTTGGGTTCCGTTACTAAAGAAAAATGAGCCTTCTTCCCATATTCTTTTTTTAAAAGTTTGAAGGGTGATCATATCTCCACTAATCCATTCCATGTAAATAGGATAATTATAGCAAGGAGAGGTTATTTGGACAACTCGTTTATTGAACTGGCTTTCTTTATCATAGATGTGGATAAGCGGTTCCATATAAAAGTTTCCTACTCTTATATATGAATTTTTCCCATTAGAGAACATATATGCTACCTTCCTTCCTGAGGAATCTATCAAGGGAAAATATTTATAAGCTTTCCACATTCGATTTATTTCCGGATCTTTTTCAACGTAATCAGGCAAACGATTGGGATCGAAGATTAGAGCGGTACCATCTATTTGCAATGCGTCGTTATTAAACTTAACCTCAGATTTTCGAATTTCAAGATAAGGTTTTAGAACGTGCTCAAGAGCTGTTTTTGTTACTCCTAACATTCGTGCATAATCTGTAGTTTGGAAAGCCCGGGTGGTAGCATCCGCATAGGATATCACTTCAGAGCATCTTTCTAAGGCTATTTTCTTTATATTCTCGGGAGATTCCCGGAATGTACTGTATAATCCGATATAGTATTCATTGAATCCAATCTCTTTCTCTGTGTCTACGAGTTTATAACGTTCTTCACCTTTCTCGTCTACATAACTTTCCCGCTCTCTTTTATATTTGCTCATGGAGACCGTGAAGCCGGTTCTTGTCAAGGAACGTAGAAATGAGAGCTCTTCCGGTTCGATCATGTTTTCTTTTACCTCGAATTTATCCCTGCAACGGATGATGGGAGATAGCCGGCGAAGCTCTTGTACCTCGGACACACCCGGGATACCTGTTATAAGGATGACCGGACAAACTCCCCATCCCTCGGAGAAACGATTGACAGACCAAGTAAGGGTGACTTGTTTGCTCCCGGTTTTTACAAGTTCCTCCGCTTCTTCCACGCCGGTCAATCCCGGTTGAGTAGATTGGGCTGGCACGTTTTTCTTACCTACGGCTTGTAGCTCGGCAACTAGATTTGTTATCAATTCCCCGTCTGCGTTAAATCGTTCGGCGAGGGATACGATATACGCTTGCCTTTGTAATTTATCTGGCACGACGGAAATACTTTGGGCGATAATCCGGAGAACCTCTGTTTTCCGGATCGGATCGTCCATCTCGCTTTCGAATGCTTTATAAATAAAGGAGATGAAGTCGGTCTCCTGCTTTTTCAAGAATTTGGCTAGTTTCTCAGTCCCCATCTTGCGGGCGAAACTGTCCGGATCTTCTCCTTCCGGAAGAAGAACGGCACGGACGTTCATGCCCTCGGCCAGCATGATATCCATGTTCCGGACGGAGGCTTTCATGCCGGCTGCGTCTCCATCATAAACGGCAGTGATGTTTCGGGTAAATTTCTTGATGATCCGGACTTGATCTAGTGTAAGGGCGGTACCGCTACCGCAGACCGTATTGGGATAACCGGATTGAACGAAAGAGAGTACGTCAAATTGACCTTCCACCAAATAGCATTTATCGGATTTCGATATCTCTTGACGAGCTTGGTATATACCGAATAACGTCTTTCCCTTATGAAAAAGGGGAGTCTCCGGAGAGTTTAGATATTTACATTGGGTATCCTTTTCCAAGGAACGGCCCGTGAAACCGATCACTAGTCCTGATAAGGAATAAAACGGGAATGTGATCCTATTTACAAATCGATCGAAGATCTTTCCGTCCTCTTTCCTTGTAATCAAACCGGCCTTCTCCATAGTCGCCATGTCATAACCTTTTTGAGAGCCTAACTCGGTCAATGCGGTAAACATGGATGAAGAGTACCCCGCTCCATATTTAGACAGGATATTCGGGGTGATTCCTCGTGTTTCCAGATATTCAGCGGCCTCTTTCTTCTTGAGGAAAGCCGTAAACGTTTCTTGGGCGAATGTGAGGCAGATTTGTAGGGCCTCCCGCTCTTTCGCTTTGTTCCGTTCATCGTCGGTTAGTTCCCGTTCGGGTACTGTTATGTTGTATTTCGAGGCGACTAGCTTTACCGCCTCGAAGAAAGATATCCCTTCGTGCTCTTTTACGAAGGTTATCACGTTCCCGCCTTTACCACATCCAAAACATTTCCAGATATTCTTAGCGGGGGATACGACTAGGCTTGCGTCCTTGTCCCCATGGAATGGGCAAACTCCCTTGTAATTTACTCCAGCTTTTTTTAGCTTAACATAATCACCTATCACGTCTACTATATTGGCCGTGTTGATGATATTATCGATCACGTCTTGAGGTATCATATTTCATCTTCTTTATTGTCGTTAAATAAATATAGTTGTCGGGCTTCGAAGGCCTCTTGTAAGGATACGCCTAGAGTTGTGGCTAGACGTAAATACTCTTGATCTGTGGGGCTTTCCTCCCCCCGGTATAATTTCCAAAACCGTACTTGGTTGATATTTACCGCATGCAAGAAAGTTGTTGTTACATTGAAATATTCCGGATTGACCAATTTAATCCGGAACAATTCTAGCACAAGGTTCCGTTTTACGGAAGGACGGTAAACGATATGGTTCCTATGGATATATAGTTTAACGGCTAACTCGGTCTTTCCTAGAATCTTCCCTATTTCCTTGAGAGTTATCTTCCCCAGATTCTCCTTCAATATTTTTTCTTGGCTTTCTGACCAGCGTTGTCTTTTCATGTCGTCTTATGAATTTATAATCTTGACTAAAATCATAGTCATAGTTTCCTTCTTGAATGAACATACAGACTATTTTTATAAAGAGTTCTCTGTTTTCCTCTTTAACCGTAGCCTCGAGAGAGAATGAACAATCTACTTTCATATTTAGAAGTTCATTATATACGCCGTTCACATACTCCCGGAATTGATCTACTCCCATTTTCTCTTTATAGATGGCGATCCAGTTCCAATCTGTCATTCGATACCGGGCGTAACTATCCATCGATTACCTCAATATTGTCAAAATCTGCAGTGTCAAAATCCAATGGTTCTCCAAAAAGAGGATTATCGGAGGTGACGCACGCTCCCGGAACATATAGGTTTAGTTCCAACCATTTCAAAAAATCCTCCCGATCGCAATTAACGGGAGGGCATTCTACTTCATATACGATTCTAGCTTTCATTGTATATTCTTTTCTAATTGTCTTTTCATGTCCATTACGATCCTATCGACACTTGATCTTTGATCGATAGGCTTCGTCGCCAAGTAAGTATATAAGCAATCATCTAGGATGATAGCTTCTTCCTGTGAGATATCCTGAATGATGATCTTGCCGTTTGAATCCGTTTCGATATACATGATCATTCCTCCTTCCTCTGTGCCCATATGTTGTCCATCTTGGCTAACTTATTTTGCATGTAGCTGCGAAGTAAAGTGGAACATTCTTCTGTATAGTCCGCAAATTTGCAAGCGAACTGGTATTCACATGTCCGATCAACATCACGAACGAATTTGCCGGCATGATTGATTATGGCTTTTATGTGCATCTTATCGGATTGGATAAATTGCTCGTCCTGCATTAATAGCCCTTGGATTTCCATAGCGGAGTTCTCTAGGATATCTGCCGCTATGAACATCATCCAAATCGGTAAAGCGTACTCCTGCGGAGTAGTATGCGCCAACTTTTTTCTTTTGGCGGTGGCTACAGCCATCGCTAAATAGTTCTTGTCATTCATCTTTTTTCTTTCCTCCTAAAATTTCCATGGCATGATTACACATCTTGATGGCCAGATATTGGAATAGCTTGGGAGATTTGTTTTTTGCGGGAGGTAAAAAATCCACATTCAATTTAACCACATCCCCATGTTGCGTGATGGTAATCACTGCCTTTGCTTGCTTGATTGCCTTGTAGGTCTTTTTATTCAGTCGTTTCATATTTCTTTAGTTATGTAGTGTATACCATGAAATCTGATGGATCAGCAAACATTGATGCCCTTTTTTCTTGCCAATCTATAGTTACTACTATCCACTCTGAAGGAATATTCATATAGTCGAGTCCAATATATTTAGTAACCCAATATATAGATATACACCCAGATTCATGTTGTACAATCTCAAGATCCTCTGGCTCACATTTTAAACGGCATCGAATTTCACTCTTGAGATCCTCTAATTTTTCTTTTGCTTGTTCCAATGTTATCATATTCAGTATATTTTTTAGGTTATTACAGAGAGTCTATCTGACTTGAATGTTTACGATTAATCTTTTGAAGAAAATCTTTACGACACTTCTCAGGATCAGCGGTGTAGGGGATGAGAATAACCGTTCGACAATCTATCCGGAGAGGAATCTTTCCTTCATCGTTACCGTTTGGTACGATAGAGGTTGGATTCTTTCCCATATCAGCCTTCGGTTTAATTACGGGAGGAGGAAGTTGTTTTTTTAATCCTAATTCTTTTACCAGAGCATACACTTTCTCCGGGCGTATGCCTAACATCTTGGCCATAAATTGACCGGTCAGTTTTTTGTAATTGGTACGAATGTACTCCTTTTGTTCTTCTAATGTTGCCATGGTATTTTAGTTATTGCGTAATCTGACGTATTCGATTCTAAATCTCCTAGAGCGAGTTCTATATCTACAGAAATCATTCCTGGATATATATTCGCTAGCGACGAATATTGACAATAGAGCAGAGGCCACTATTGATCTTGCCATTGGAGAAAGGTCAAATGAGATATTGAAGTTCGTGCAGAACCACCATGCGGAAAGCTCGTTGATTTTGCTGCAACCTACTTTCTTATACACCCTTTGGATAACATTGTCAACAGTCTTAATCTTGATCTGTAGCGCATATGCAACCTCCTTGATCGAGGCTCCCCAGGCGATACGTTCCGCAATTTGACTTTCTCGTCGTGTTAGTTCTGCATATTTGTTCATATCAAGCCGGTGTTATGTCCCAGATCTCGTTAGGATCAGTTATTTCATATTTTGCGAAAACCTTCTCAACAGCCTCTTTTTCCTGTACAGGAATATTGGTGATGCGTTTACGCTTTTGATAGTAATGTTGCTTGGTCTTTGTACCCAAGGCTTTCATCAAATCTTCCTGCAAAAGCATGTAGTCTTCATACTTAACCTTTCGCGTTCCTTTCAAAAATGAGTAATTCAAATTCAATGCTGCCATATTACCACTTGATTAAATATTTTTTCAATGTTACACCGTTTATTGTTTGGGTCAAGCGTAGTTCAACACTATATCCTAACCTAATTAGTTTGTCTATGTCCTCTGAAGTGAGAGCATATACAAAACACGTTTCTCCTCCTTGTTTTGCCCCTTTTGCTATTTCTTTAAGCGCTGGTTTCAAACGACTGTAGTTCTCTACTAATTTCCGTGCATCTTTCGCACTAAACCAATTAAGCCAAATCTTTATCTTTCTCATACTTCATGTGTTTATAGGGTGTTTACCCTATTGATTAATAAATCTGCTTTTGTTATCTTTGAAATGTTGAATGTTTAATACAGGTGCAAATGTGATGAATATTTATATCAATTCAAAATAATTTGATGTAAATATTCATCAATCGTTCATTTTTATGGATAATGGAAGCGAAATAAAAGATAGACTATACATTCTTTCTAAAGAATTAGGGCTTAATGCAAGCCAATTCTCGGAAAGAATAGGCAAGGATCGTACTTATTTGTCTAATATAAGGAAAGAAATACAGACCGATGTGTTGAGGAATATTTTCATCGAATTTCCAGATGTGAATATATCATGGATTGTGACGGGGGAAGGTGAAATGTTCAATAAAACCTCTTCAATTGATAAATCGGATTCTCAGAAAGAGTTAATAGATCTTAAATGTAAGATTCGTGAGCTTGAAAAGAAAAATGAAAGTTTGATAGAGACGATTGGGTATTGGAAGGCAAAAGCAGGGGTTGATTTAAAGGACAAGCCTGCATGATGACGATGAGATACGGAGGAAAGTGGAATAAAGAAGGGGATGATATAGATTGATTTTTTATGTATAAATTTAATATAGAAACAACATGGAAAACAAAAGTATCTTAGATGGCATGACAATGTTATCTACATGGCATGAGAATGCAGAAAAAGCAATTACTAACGTACTTGTTGTATATAGTAATATATGCGACAAGTTTAAAAAGGATGATAAGTATGGGGAAGGGTTCGTGAATAATAATCAAGTTCTGATGGGGCAACTTACGTTAGCAGCGATCAAAGAACTAAATAAAGAAGAGAATACACACAGTAGCGGTGAACGAGTGAATAGTTCTAAACCGGGACTATTTTAGGACAAAATAGTATTATAGTGATTTTTTAATATTTTGATAAACAGATAAATAGATGCTAAGCGTTTACACAAAAGGGTCTTGGTACCCCGACTTAGAAAAAGGGAAATGGTTGGTATTCAACTGTTTCCCTTTAATTGTTTTGATACCACCGGGACAAGAATGGGACATGACTTATTAAAGTGCCTCATTTTAACATAACGGGACAATTTTAGGATAGGAAAAGTTCTTAAGAATTTAAGTGTAAATGTCTTGGCGTTAGTTTAATCATAAATTGACGTTAAAAAAAATGTCTAAAGTAAAGCAAACTGCGAATGTTTTGAGTGTCGTAGCTTATACTCCCCCGAAATTATATGTCGGGGTTGAATGGTATATTGGATTCATGGCCTTTGATCCAGCTGTGGGAAGAATGCGACGGAAAAAAATAAAGCTGAATCATATAGCGAAAATAGGAGAGAGGAGGCTATATGCGAGGGATTTGATTAACCGTCTTTCGGAGCAGCTTCGAAGAGGATGGAATCCTTGGATAGAACGCGAATCAGCATTGTCTTATGTTTCGATCGATGATGCTATCAATCATTTTTTTCAGATGCAGAAAAAATATTTGGATGATGATATCATTAGAGAGGCTACCTATGTAGAATACCAATCTAAAATAAGGAATCTGAAGAAATATAATGAGTCATTAAAGCAGCCGGCTACATATATCTATCAGATAGATCAACGTTTTTTGCAGGAGTTTTTGGATCATATATACATAGACCGTGGCAATACGGCCAAAACTCATGATAACTACATAAGGGTTTTGAGTGTATTTTGTAAATTCCTAGTACGCTCTGGATATCACAAAACGAATATGGCCGAAGGTTTGCAAATTTTAGGAAAGCGGCATTACCAAAAAAACAGGACAGTTTTGTCTATAAAAGATCTTGAGCGCTTACGGAACTACTTGATGGGGAATAATAAACATTTCTTGCTAGCCTGTTACATTGAATATTATTGCCTTATTCGCCCTAAAGAGATGTCAATGCTGAAAATAAGGGATATATCGTTTAAGAATCAAACGATTTTAGTTAGTGGTGATATATCGAAGAACCGAAAAGATGCGGTGGTTACATTGAATAAAAAGGTTATTCAATTGATGATAGATTTGAAAATCTACCAATATCCGATGAATTATTATCTTTTCTCAGATTCTTTCAAACCAGGAGAGAGTGGAAGAACCGAGAAACAGTTTAGGGATTATTGGTTATCCCATGTTATGAGAGATTTAAAGTTTTCGAAGGATTATAAGTTCTATTCCCTAAAAGATTCCGGAGTTACAATGATGCTTCGCCAAAATGTGGATGCCCTGTCTGTACGTGATCAAGCTAGGCATTCCTCGATATCAATAACAGATATATATACGCCACATGATTTGAAGGAGGCGAATCCTTTGTTGACAGATTTTGATTCTGGGTTTTAGATAGTAGCAGACTTGGTTGTCAAGTCTGCTACTGTCTAAATTAATATGTTTGCCTTAAAGTCTCTCAATCTCGATCAAGTTTAACCCTGGCCTATTATAAGCCCCGGCCGTGTTCCATATTTTCACGTCGAGGATTCCGTCATCAATGACGGGCACGCCATCAATCTCTATGAAACGTGTCATGTTGTTGACGGGGCTGGACGTTGGATGGGCCGTGACGTTGTTTCCGGAGTAAAACATGGAGCCGTACATGGACGCGTCGATATCCCCGCCGGACGAGCACGACACGAGGATACGTAGCCTGTAAGTCCCCAGAGTTATCCCCGTGAAACGCAGAACGGCAGGGATCCCCGTATTAGATTTCCCATTACATATGTGCCTCGTGATGTACTTGGCTGGATACGCCCCGCTGTCATCTATATTGTCCGGTGCGAAAAGGCTATTGTTCACCGACACGTAGTCCGTGTTCTCGATGCCGGGATAGTCATCCTTCTTTTTCTGGTAAGCACAGCAATCATTACCGGCGACATCCCGTAGGGTGTTGGTTGTCCAGCCGTTATATGTCACCGGTGAGATATAGTTGACCACCTCCCCACCGACGATATCGTAGGCCACCCCATTGTTCGACGGGTTGGAGAGCGATACTATAACTTTACCTCCGACCACCATGGGCTTGTAATTGACAATGCCGGACATGGCAACTGACTCCCCGAATGAGTTTTTTAACTTAAAATAAAGAGTGTGACCGCCTATCTCCTCCTGTATGGTATAGGTAACCGTCTCGGTAATGACTTCCCACTCAGCCCCTGAGAAATCAGCGCTCTCGGATATCATGTAATGAGTGGCCGTGCCTGTCGACGTATAAGAGCAGGAGAAGGACGTGGACATGGATTCCATCGGTACGCTAAACGAGAGCAATACGGGTGGTCGCATGGCCACGGTGATCCTATCCATATACGGTCTCGCTACCGACTCCCGGAGATATGACAGGAAATACATTGCGTCAACCCTATCCTCGTCTATCACCGAAGCCTCAAACAGCGCCGTATATCTCTCCGCGCGAGCTATCGTTTGCTCATCATAATTCACGTTCACAAGCAATTGGCCTCCGCTCATGGCGTAAGACAGTCCTAAAACCGTGTCATTACTGCTAATCGTGATTCCCTCCAGTCCGCTAATCCCCCCCAGATTCAAACATAGATCCCTGTGATAAAAATGCGAATCGACCGGAGCGGATATAATAAGCCTCACGACTTGCCCGCTCACCTCTTTACGTATGGTCGAGTTCTTGCGGACAAACCACCACTCATACACCTCGTCTACCGAGGCCATCCAGCAGGAATCGTCGCCGTCCTTGCCATAAGCGTCATTGATCATTGTCAACAGATCAACGATAGGTTGCATGGGCGTATGGGTAAACAAGTGCGCCCAGACGGGATTATCCGAGTCATGTATGCCCCTTATCCACTCCATTTCGGCCGTGTTATCATCCGTGTACATCTTGCGCTGCCCCACGGACTTGTGAAGGTCGGGGTCATCACTTGGATACAGGTATACGGCCGGGGTGTTTTCCGCGAAGCTCATCGCCACGACATCATACATCGTCGCCGCAGTGATGTAGTTGTTATTGCCATCCGGACGCATCATAACCTTCATCCCGCGTCCTAACTTAGCGATAGTCTTAGCCTGGTCTTCTTTCAAGCCCTCGAGGATTCGTAAGGGATCATCCTTGCCCCATTTATCTTGATCAATGTTATGGAAGTAAATCTCACCGCCAAAGTCCAATATTGGAGGTAATTCTTTCCATATAATATATGGATATTGAGCCGGTGATTTTGGATCATCGTCCATATATTTGATAGTGCTACCGCAGTTTGGCCATATCGCTACACCTACGGGCAAACGGTGTTCCACCCCGCAACCGTCCGTATAACCCAAGGTCTTCTCGGGTACATATCCGGAGCTTTTTGCCTGTCCGATATGATAGTACTTCTCGTCGTCTACCCATTTCTTATTGACGGCGCTCCATACCTTTCCATAAGCACCTACAGGTCCGTCGTCCGCCGTATATGTAAATATAAACTTTTTGTTATACTTCAGCACCGGAAATTGAGCCGTCACCGCATTTGCATCAACACCATCCGGAAGCGTGATCGTCAATTCGATATTCCCTCTCTCGATGGGAGCATAGTTAATGGTGTCAGCCTTTGCCTCGCAGATAGTCGTGCTATCCATGATCTGCACATATACCGTTTTCTGACCCGCGCCGTTCGAAAGCGTAAAAGGTATTACAGACAGCTTGGGACTTGGCCACGCTAGCCATTGTGCCGTGGCCAAGTCCGGGTTCTCCGAGATCTTGTAGTGCGATGGGACACCATCCTTGTCGACCATTACGGAGACCTCCCGGTCATAGGTCTTGCCGGCATCCTCATTAATAAATACATTTCGCAAGGCCAAGGGGACGTACGGGTCTTTATATTCCAGTTCCGTGACGCGAATGTTGGACACGGAATAGAGATTCTTAACCTGTGTGTAAAGGGTTTTATTCCCAAAGCCGGATGACAATGTAAATGGGATATTCATATTGTCATCTATCATATCCATCCACTTAACTTCGTCAATACTCTGATTCTCGGAGATACGGTATGACAACGCTGCCCCGATACAGTTCAAGTGGACGGTGACATCCGGAGACTTTACAATACCGTCAACCGCTTCCGTGACGGTCGCTTCGCGAAGGAAAACATCCGTATTTTCAGGAGCGTCATTTGATTTATATTCCTCCAGCATCATGAAGGCCAATATTGGGTAACTGGTGTTAGCGCCTTCTGTCGCATTGACTATATCCACGTAAATGATCCCACTTGATGGTTGGCGGTCTTCAATCGTCAAGTATGATGTCTTGTTGCCTTTGAGGTTTATGGTCTCAGAATATATGCCGTTGATCTTGATCCTTGTCAGCAGGTCTGCGCCGTAGGTTGTCGCCCCGAACGCCTTGAACGTATATCTGTACTCATCATTCAGGCCGCTGAACTTAAGACGTGCCACCATATTCTCGGAGTTGTTCGCCCCGAATCCCGGACCTCTCCAGACATATTTGTACACGGCCGCTTCAATTCCCGGAATCTCACAATATCCGGATTCCACCGGACTGCCCCAGTTGTACTGAGGCTTGTTTTGCACAGGAGAAAGAATGATATTAGAAGCTCTGCCATAGCTATCTTGAAGCTTCACGGATAAGGCATCAGCCTCGGGATTACCGACAATATTATTCCATTCAGTATCAGCCGGCAGCGGGGCGGTTGAAGAACAGAAGTTTAATTTATAGATGGCCTCTATATTAGTAAAGTTGCCTATAATATTGACGACCTTAACGTCGCTGAATGCCGCCAATTCTACTCCGTACTCCGAATATATACTCCCCCCTGTAAAGGTGATTCGAATATCCGTTTTTGCGTCATAGTCCTTTAATGAGTCCTGCGGGATATTAAGAATGAGATTATTGTGATTCGCCTCGTCACGGGCTACATAATTGATCAATCTAAGACTTCCGTCTTCGGTAAGGGTGAATTTAGCCTTGGCGCTAGCTTCTATAGCGCCGATCGGGAGATCGAAGGTCAGTGCCACCTTGCTCCCAAGCTTGTCGGTCATCGCATATCTCACGACGGGGGAACACTCCTCCGCGAGCAACGTACGTGTTTCCAGTTCAGGAGCGTACGCGCTCTGGCCGTTCAAACCGACCGCCCGAACCTTGTACGTATAGTTATGCCCTACTATCAAACCGCTGTCCATATATGTCAAGACTGACTTGTCATCGACCTTTCCAACCTGCAAGAAAGATCCGGTGCCATCCGATCTGAGTACGGCGTAATAAACAAAATCAGCGACTTGCTCATTGGTATATGCCCATGACAGCGTGATGCTCGTGGCGGTCCTCCCCTGTACCCTAAGATTGTCCGGCGCGGGAAGCTCGCTGAATGTACGCACGCTGGTATAGTCGCTCATCGTCCCGGTCTTGTCGCCCCTTACCGGACGTATCTTATAGTAATAGGTCGTATCGGGAGACAGCCCGGATATCACGGCCTTGTTCTCCACGCCTACGCCGACCGTCCCGAGGGCGATCTGACCCGCATCCGCTCCAGCCTCGTCAGCGAGGGCGCACTGTTCCAGTTCGCTCAGGAGATCAATCTCGGCGATTACCTGCGTCTGGGCCGGGGCGAAGAGCACTGCGGCGGCCGCACCCGCCCCAGCGTGGTGTCCGATGCCTTTGAGGCCGTCATCGCCGCCCTGTATCTGGACGGCGGTATGGAGGTGGCAAAGAGCTTCATCCTGCCCTTTATCACCGAGGGCAAGCACGCTGAGGCCGATTACAAGACCCGCCTGCAGGAGATCGTCCAGCAGAACCCCGAGGAGCGGCTGAGCTATGTGGTGGAGCAGGAATCCGGCCCCGACCACGACAAGCATTTCGTGGTGGCTGTCCGCTTCAACTCCGATAAGGTCGCCCGGGGCGAGGGCCGCAGCAAGAAGATGGCCGAACAGCACGCCGCCCGCGAAGCCCTCAAGCTCCTGGGCGTGATAAAGGAAAAGTAAATGGTATTCAAGGAACTGGAAATCCAGGGCTTCAAGAGCTTCCCTGATAAGGTCAAGATCACCTTTGACGAGGGCGTGACCGGTGTGGTGGGCCCCAACGGTTCGGGCAAGTCGAACCTGTCCGATGCCGTGCGCTGGGTGCTGGGCGAGACCAGCGCCCGCCAGCTGCGCGCCGCCGGAAAGATGGAGGATGTCATCTTTGGCGGCACCCGGCGGCGGGGGGCCATGGGCTTTGCTCAGGTGCGCCTGACGCTGGACAACAGCAGCCACGCGCTGGATGTGGAAGCGGACGAGGTGACCATCGGCCGCAGGTATTACCGCTCCGGCGAGAGCGAGTACAGCATCAACGGGCAGATCTGCCGCCTGAAGGATGTGTATGAACTGCTGCTGGATACCGGCATCGGCCGCGATGGCTACTCGGTCATCGGGCAGGGCCGCATTGCCGAGATCGTGGCGGCCAAGAGCAGCGAGCGCAGGGAGATCTTTGAGGAAGCCTGCGGCATTGCCAAATACCGCTACCGCAAAAACGAGGCCGAGCGCCGCCTTGCCGCCGCCGCCGAAAATCTGGAACGCCTGCGGGATATCCTGGGCGAGCTGGAGGCCCGGGTGGGCCCGCTGGAAAAAGAGAGCGAAAAGGCCCGGAAGTTTCTGGAACTGAGCGCCCGGCGCAAAACGCTGGAGGTGACCCTGTGGACGGACGGCGTGCACCGGGCCAAGGAAGCCGTGCGCCGTCAGGTGCGGGATTACGAGACAGCCCAGGCCGATTATGAGCGGTTCGACCGCCAGACCAAAGCCGCCGAGAGCGAGGCTGAGGAGATCCGGATGCAGGCACAACAGCTGACCATTGCGGTCGAGCGCCTGAATGGGGATATTCGCAGCATCACAGAAGAGCTTTCCGGCAGCGACAGCCGCATCGCCGTGCTGGAAAACGTGATGAACCCCACCAACGTGGGTGCCATTTTCCGCTGCGCGGCCGCCCTGGGCATGGACGCCGTCCTGCTGACTACAGAGGGCAGCGACCCCCTGTACCGCCGGGCTTCCCGGGTAAGCATGGGTAATGTATTCCTGGTGCCATGGACCTATCTGCCGGAGGGCGACTGGACGGCGGCACTGCACGATCTGGGCTTCACCACCGCGGCCATGGCCCTGCGGGAGGACTCCCTGCGGCTGGATGACCCACGCCTGTTGTCAGCGGAGAGGCTGGCGGTGGTGCTGGGCACCG
>OGRF01001739.1_pt1 | contig 13713 bp, 11 predicted proteins | sample 1553381 | NCBI WGS metagenome assembly OGRF01 (sample SAMEA2580060, study PRJEB22360) | human gut metagenome | biome: human gut; feature: human-associated habitat; material: faeces | place: Denmark | collected 2008/2010
TAGCAGTTCGTAGGGGCCGTCCCAAAGGGCGGCCCGCCTGGATATTTGACGCCAAACTACAAACTATTTCTTCGGCATTTTTTCTGCGTTTTTCAGCATATCCGTGACGGCGCTGATGATGTCGTCATCGCCTTCTTTGGCGATGTTGCCGAGGATGGCGGCAACTTCCATCGTATCGCCGTGCTGCCAGGCCAGACAGTGAATCGTTTCCGTGAAGGGATTGCCATTGATGACCAGTGATTTGGCGACGGTCCATTCATAAAAGAGATGACCATTGGTCTTCTTCGCCGTCACTGGTGCTACGACGCGGAAGCCCTGCGGCAGGCGCCCCGGCATATTCTGATTCAGCCGGTTCATGAGGGTCCGCATATCCGGCCGGCTGCCGATATCGCGGAGGTAGGAATTTTCCCGGTTCTCCCCATATACAGCGGCTTTGACATCCCAAATCGTCGCCGTATAGTGCAGCAAATAGGCGTACTGGAAATCGGCATCATCTTTCTTGACGACCTGATACGTTTCCGGCTGGATCGGGAAGATTTTTTCAAACAATGCGATGACGTCATTCCCTTCATCCGCTGCCGTCAGCATGGGCTGCCGTCCGGACTGCATGTAGATATCGTCGGGCACTGTGATGATGCCCCAGTTGGGGAACTTAGTCATCGTCCCTTTATCCTTGGCCAGCGATGCCGTCCCAATCGACAGGACAGCCGCTGCCATCAGCAAAATAGCTTTGATTCTCATAATTTCACTCCTCGTTTTTCTCAAACAGTAACATGTTCATTGTATCCCATGACGCTTTTTCTGTCAAAAAAGAGGAAAGTATGATATGATATAGTTATGTAAATCGCCTCAATCTATACGATTCAGGCATATTCCCATTTACTTAGGAGGTTATACCACTATGGAATTCAACATCAAAGCGAACTCGACAGCAGAAGTTTCCGAAAAATGCACAGAAAACAACACGGCCATTAAATTAGGCAGCGGCAAATCCCCGGTCTATGCCACACCGGCCCTGGTAGCCCTCATGGAAAACGCAGCCATCAACGCCTGCGACCCTCAGCTCCCGGAAGGCTATAACACCGTCGGCATTGCCATGAACGTCAAACACGTCGCAGCTACTCCGATTGGCCTGACCGTCACCGCCAAAGCTACCTTGGTCGAACAGGACCGTAAAAAACTCACCTTCAAAATCGAAGCTCACGACGAAGCCGGCCTCGTAGGTGAAGCTACCCACGACCGCTTCATCATCGAATCGGCACCGTTCCTGGCCAAAGCCGAAGCAAAAAAAGCTGCAGCTAAATAATATCTCGCAGCTCATATAAAAAGGGGTTGTCGCACATGCGACAGCCCCTTTTTTAGTTTACAGTGATGACTCTCCAATGGTCCCTAGCTGGCTTGCTGTTCAAAGATGTCCTGAGCCAGGCCCATGGGTTCATCGCGGAAGATTCGTTCGTCCATGGTCTTCAGGTCTTCGGCAATGTGCGGCACGAATTCCATCTGGTCGAGGATATCCTTTTGCAGATCCACGCCCGGTGCGATTTCCGTGAGGACCAGGCCTTTGTCGGTGAGGACGAAGACGCAGCGTTCGGTAATGAACATAACCTGCTGATTATGTTTGTGAGCATAGTCAGCACTGAAAGTAATCTGGCCGACCTTATCGATGAATTTCTGGACAGCCCCTTCACGGGTGATGACCAGTTTGCCGTCGCGGATTTCTTCGCGCAGGCCTTTAGCCGTGAAGGTACCGCAGAAGACGACTTTATGCGTGTTCTGGGTGATGTTGATGAAACCGCCACAGCCGGCGATGCGGTCTTTGAACTTACTGACATTGACATCGCCTTTGGCGTTACATTCAGCCATGCCCAGGAAAGCCATGTCCAGCCCGCCGCCATCGTAAAAGTCGAACTGATACGGATGGTCGACGATTGCATCGGCGTTGGCCGATCCGCCAAAGTCAGCGCCGCTGGCCGGTACACCGCCAATCGGTCCGGCTTCGACAGTCAGTGTCAGCTGATCGCCGATACCTTCTTCATTGGCTACACTGGAGACGCCTTCCGGAATCCCGATGCCCAAGTTGACGACGGCGTTGGGTACGAGTTCCATCGCAGCCCGGCGGGCAATGACCTTACGGGCGTTAAGTGCCATCGGCGGAATCTGGGACAGAGGCATACGCATTTCACCGGTATAGGCCGGGTTCTGGACCTGACGGACCTTGGACAAGACGATGTAGTCGACGTCGATGCCCGGCAGGACGACGTGTTTCGGCGGAATCGTCCGGTTTTCGGCCAGCGTTTCGACCTGGACGATGACCATGCCGCCGCTGGCTTTGGCTGCCAGGGCCATGGGCAGGAGCTCCATGCGGACTTCTTCGTTATCCGTCGATACGTTACCGTTCAAGTCGGCACAGGTCCCGTGGACGATAGCGACGTCAATGGGGAACGGTTTGTACCACAAGTATTCTTCACCATCCAATTTCTTCACTTCTACCAGGTCTTCCTTGGTGATGCTGTTCAATTTACCGCCTTCAATGCGGGGGTCGACGAACGTATTGAGACCGACGCGGGTGAAGAGGCCCGGCTTGCGGCCGGCAATGCTGCGGAACCACTGAGCCATCGTACCCTGCGGCAGGTTATAGCCTTCGACCTTGTTGTCCATGACCAGTTTACCCAGTTTGGGAGCCAGGTTATAATGACCGGCAATGACCCGTTTCAGCATGCCTTCATGGGCGAAATGGCTGGCACCTTTGCTCACACCGTCACCGATGCCGGCTGTATGGACCAGTGTCAGCTGCTGCGGATATCCGGTCTTGGTAAAGCGGTCTTCCAGGGCCTGCAATACTTCTTCCGGTAATGCACACTGTGCAAAACCACAAACGGCGATAGTCGAACGATTCTTAATAAGCGATGCTGCATTTTCTGCTGTAATCAGTTTTGCCATGATGACTCCCTCCTTATAGATTGCCTTGCTTATCTTCGATGAGCTCTTTTTCTTCTCATCTTCTGACTTTAGTATAGCCCTGTTTTCCCTTGAAAAATACGCACAAAGCCGTGACAAAAGATGAAAAAGTTGCCCGAAAGATGACAAACGTGACAAGGTCTTTCCTTGAAGGTGTCCCGCCGCAGCTATATAATGAATATAAAGAATATACACACATTCAATTTTACCATCAAAGGGGTCTTAGTTATGAATCCTTATGCAGAAGTCCTCAAGCAGCTGCTGCAATACACGGAGACGAAATATACGACCTTATCCCAGGCTATCGACTACGACATGTCCTATATCAGCAAATGGGTCAACGGCGCCCGCCTGCCGGCTTCGCGCCACGCCGATCGCATCCACGAAGACATGGCCCGCTTCTTTGCCGATACCGCCCAGAAACAGCACCAGGAAAACGACTTGAACCGTATCTTCTCCTTTGCCGACGACGGCCAGGATCTGGCGTTCCATCTCTACGGGCTGCTCAGCCAGGCCTATCGCCAGGCCCAGATCAAGACGGGAAAAAATGAAAACCGCGACCAAGCTATCCATTTCTATGCCGGCCGTGCGGACTGCCACACGGCCCTGCGCCAGCTCCTCCACCAATACATCGAAGGCCTCCCGTCTCAGGGGATGCTGGTCATGACCGGCCAGTTCCACGTCCTCGACCAGAATGGCATCTGGCAGATTCTGGAAGAATGTCACAATGACCACTGGTCCTGTGATGTCCACTTAGGCCTGAAAATGGATGTTTTCGCCGCCCACATGCCCCAATCCGTCAGCAGCCTCTACCAGTGCCTGGACCATCTGCTGACTTATAATTTCACCATGCATGAAATCAGTCACGAGTCGTACCGCAACATCATCGTCCTCAAAGATGCCTTCGCCTACCTCTATTACGTCGACGGCGACGATTACATCGACATGTGCCTGACCATCACCGACCCGGTCCAAGTCCGGGAAATCTATAAGAAATGCTGCGCCTATATGATGGTCCAGCCGGTCCTCATGGAACCCCGCCAAACGCTGGGCATGGAACGCTTTGGCTACCGGGACATCTTCTTTACGTCCAATAAGTACCTCTTCTTCCTGACTAATGGCCTGGAATTTCTCCTCCCCGACGAAGTCTATACGTCCCTGTGCCAGCTCGTCGACAAAGGGAAATACCCTAACGCCACTAAAGAATGGGTCCGCCGCATCCAGTACATCTGGTACCGCATCATCGAGCAGGGCCGCATGAAAATCATCATGCCCAAAAATTCCATCATCCGCTACCTGGAAACGGGCTGTTTCTACCTGACCGACATGAACTACCAAATGACGCCAGACGAAAGAAAGGCCCAGCTCAACCTCATCGTTGAAAAGATGAAGCAGAACCCGGCCATTACCTGTGGGATTCTCCTCCCGGCACCGGGAGAAAGCAGTTATACGAATTTTTCTAATCTCGCCTTTTACGGCAACTACACGTCAGCTTTCTTAAAAAAGAACACGCACCACATCCTGCCGCAGACCAAACCGATTTACTTGCTCAACAACCCTCAGCTCATCACCTGTATGCATGAGTTCTTCGACGACCTGAGCCGTTCGCCCCAGTACAAAGGCTTCTCTGCCGAAAATGTCGACGCCCTGCGGGGCCTCATCATGCCGCTCATGACAGTCCTGACAGAAGAAAACGGCGACGCCTAGTGTTCCGCCTGGGAAATACCGCGGACCGTAATCTTGAGGATTTCGACGGCCATGCCCGTCGTGTATTCTACTTCCTGCTGGATAGCCTTGCGGATGCGGCTCATGAGCTTCTTGATGTTCTGGCCATAGGCGATGGTCAGGGACAGGATGATAGCCAGGCCGTTGCGCGTTGAATTGTAATTGATGGCCACCCGCAGACGGTTGAGCTTGGTGACGCCGCCATTTTGTTTCAACGCATGGCGCACTAAGGCTTCCAGTACTTCGTTCGAAAAGGTCAGCTTGCCATAATAGCTGAAGACAGGCCGGACGACGGACCGTTCAAAGTTGGAAATCTGCTTGCCGTTACGGCCGTAGAAGAAGGAGCGTATCGGGTCCAGGAGATAGCCCTGGAAATGGGGCTTCAGTTCCATCGTCGGCACGGGGATGATATGCTTGCCTTCTTTCAGTCGGATAGCCCGGGCCTTGGCGATTTCGGACGGGCACGATACATCCTCGATGCGGATGAACTGCGACGCTTCCGGCAGATCCAAGGCCTGGCAGATGCGGTGGATCATGTGTTTCGACGTCCCCAGGATGAGCAGTTTCGGCGGATGGACTTTCGCCAACGCCGCCCGCATGGCTGCTGCATCTTCAGGCTTGTTGAAAATGGCCCGGCGCACGGCCTTCAGGCGGTTCGTCTCTTCCTTGGCCGACCGGCCGGCAACGATACGGTTGTGGTCGATGAGCAGGCCGTCGTCGATGATGGTCTGGATATCGTGGTCATAGGCGACGACCAGGGCATGATGGCTCTTGCCGGTACCACTGGCCCCAATAAAACCGAAAACTTCCATGAATCTCACCTGCTTTTCTTAAAGCTTATCCTTTTACATCATTCAGTAAGGCTTTTACAGCTTGGGCATCGACGGTGAAGACGCCGACCTTTTCCGGGAAGCGCCCTGTCGTGCCGTGGAAATCAGAGCCGCCGCTGACGTACCAATGACGGTCCTCGGCCAGTTTCAAAAATTCCTTATAACGGCCGCGGTTCTTGGGGTGATAGACTTCGACGCCGTCAAAGTCATGGGCCAGGACCTGGTCCAGCGTCCGCTTGAGCAGTCCCGGATGGGCCAGGACGGCAATGCCCCCGGCCTGGCGGATAAGGGCGACACAGTCGTCGATGCTGCGGCGGTGATACGGCACGTAGGCTGGACCCCCGCGATAGAGGAGCTTATCAAAGACCGTCTTGACGTCCGGGAAATAGCCTTTGGCCACGAGCTGGCGGGCAATATGGGGCCGGCCGACGGTGCCGCCCTGTCGCAGCGTCGCTTCGATGGCGCTGCGGTCGATATCATAACCAAGCGCCCGGCAGCGGTCGACGATTTCCAAGGCCCTGTTGAAGCGCCGTTCCTTGAACTGGGCGCAGTAAGCCTGCAGCCCTTCATCAGCCGTATCAATGCCGTACCCCAGGATATGGACATCTTCGCCGTCACATTCCGAACTGATTTCAATAGCCGGGATGACGCGGACGCCTGGCGCAAAAGAATGGCTGCCATCATAGGCGGCGACGGTATCGTGGTCAGAAATGGCCATGACACTGAGCTTGGCATCGACAGCCATCCGGGTCAGCTGCTCCGGTGTATAGACACCATCGGAGCAGGTCGTGTGCATGTGTAAGTCTACGAGCATGGGAAGCCTCCCTGTAATAAATGAAGAATCGATTTGATGCCGACGCCGGTCGCCCCGATGAGGCCCGTTTCGTCGGCTTTTTCATTGAAAGCCGGACCGGCAATATCCAAGTGGATCCACGGCGTACCGTCGTGGACGAACTGCTTGAGGAAGAGGCCTGCCGTAATCGCGCCGGCTTCGGGACCGCCGACGTTCTTCAAATCGGCTACGTCGCTTTCCAGGAGCTTTTCATATTCTTCATCAGCCGGCAGCTGCCATATCTTTTCGTGGACTTCCGTAGCGGCCTGGAAGAAATGGTTCATCCACTCCTGGTCGTTGCCGATCATGCCCGTCCGGACAGTCCCCAAAGCCGTCACGCAGGCGCCGGTCAAAGTCGCCAGGTCGATGAGACGCGTCGCCCCTTTTTCCTGGGCATATGTCAGGGCGTCGGCCAGGATGAGCCTTCCTTCGGCATCGGTATTCTTGACTTCTACGGTCTTGCCATTATACATGGTCAGGATATCATCGACATGATAGGCCATACCGGAAGGAATATTTTCGACCAGCGGGATGACCGCCAGGACATTGACGGGATACTTGAGCAGCATCAACGCCCGCATGACGCCGACAGCTGCTGCGGCCCCAGCCATATCGTCCTTCATAAATTCCAGATTGGCATGACTTTTAAGGGACAAGCCGCCGCTGTCATAGGTGACGCCCTTGCCGACGATGCCTAGGACTTCCCGGCTGTTAGGGTCCCCCTGATAGGCGATGGACAAGAGCTGCGGCGGATTCATGCTGCCCTTGCCGACGGCGACGATGCCGCCCATATGGCGTTTTTCCAAAGTCCACTTATTGAGGTTCTCAATGAGGATATTATCGCCCTTGAGCATCCCGCCGGCGATGTCGGCGAACTTGCGCGGCGTCAAATCGTTCGACGGCATGTTGACCAGATCCCTGGCGGTATAGATGCCTTCATAGACCGAAGTATACATATAGCACATAGAATTGAATTCCTTTGGCCGCAGGCTATGGGTCAGGATATTGATATTACCAATGGTCCGGCTCTTGGCCTGGCGTTTATAGCGGGTAAATTCATAATTGCGGTACAGCAGGCCATCGATGAGGGAGCCCAGATCCATATCCAGGGTATCAGCCATGACAGCCAACTCGCTGACGCCTTCCTTCATAGCCGCTGCCATGAGGCGCCGGGCCATACGGAAATCTTCATACGTCGAATAACGGATGGGCTTCCCTTCCAGGCCGATGAGGAAATATGTCTTAGCCTGACCATCCGACAGGAAATGGAAGACATGGAGGGATGTATATGGTAACACCTCCGGATGCTGTTCAACATAAGCCCGGATGACCATGACATCATCCTTGGGCAACTGACGCAGCGTCGACAAGCGCCGATTGATGCCGACGGCAAGCGTATCCATACCGCCATTGCCATTATAAGTAATCATGCGCATCGCTCACTTTCACTCTATTTACAAATTAAGTATTTTGGGTAAAATCTCACTGCTTTCATTATACATTCGCCGTATCGCCAAAATCAAGAATCGGGAGAAATTCAACTTTCTGTAAATTTTTTTAAAAAAAAGCTTGCAATTCTCTCCGATTTAGTGTATTATATTACATGTGCTCAGGAAACAGCGAGTACGAAGAAAAACAAAACATGGACCATTAGCTCAGCTGGCAGAGCACCTGACTCTTAATCAGGGTGTCCAGGGTTCGATCCCCTGATGGTCCACCATAGCAAAAAAGGGCTTGTCGCACGACGACAAGCCCTTTTGAGTTTTAAGTTTGCAGTTTATAGTTTTTAGTGGTAGGGGACGTCCTGATAAGGCGTCCCGCTGCGAGATTTAGGTATAACCTGTTCAGAAAAAGCCCGGTAACTTATGCGTAACGTACAGCATAAGTTACCGGGCTTTTCTATCCACTATCGTTTAAAATATAATCTTACTTCACGATGACGGCCAGTACGTCGCCGGTCTTTACGTTATCGCCGGGATTGACGCGGATTTCGTGGAGCGTACCGTCAGCAGTGGCTGTGATGTCGTTCTGCATCTTCATGGCTTCCAAGACGAGGATGATGTCGCCTCGTTTGACGGCTTTGCCAGCTTCGGCTTTAAGAGCCGAAATCTTGCCCGGCATGGGGGCTTTGACCGTAATGGCGCCATCAGGGATCGGGCCGCCTACAGCGGGAGCCGGTGTAGATACCGGTGCAGCCGGAGCCGGTGCGGGAGCTGCCGGAGCGGGTGCCGGTGCAGATGCCTGCGGAGCCGGAGCTGCCACCGGAGTGCCGCCCATTTCTTCGACTTCTACTTCATACGCTTTACCATTGACAGTAATCTTGAATTTTTTCATATATCTTGTCCTCCTGGATCTAAATACGTTTTCAGTTAACGACTCATGCCACCCAGGCGGGCTGCCATAGCCCAATTTTCCCGATGGCGTTTATAACCGCGCTTCTGCGGACGGATAGAGCGGATAGCTGCCGGTGAATAGCCATAGGCGGCAACAGCAGCCATGATGACGGAGACGACTTCATCCGAAAGCTCCCCTTCCGGAACGGCCTGGTTCCCGTCTGATACGACGGTCATCGGCCGGGCCGCTACGACAGCCGGCTGACGCTGGCCGACAGGGACGACGGGGTGGGTCAGTTCCTGTTTTTCCGGTTGTGTCGATTGCAGCTGGACCGTCTTTTCATATTTTACAGCTTCCTTCAAGTCCTGGACGGCTTCTGCCAGGTCTTTGACGCTCTGCTGGAAATCGGCGACATCCTTCATCTTATCTTCCAAGGCACGGAAGCGGGTATTATAGTACCGGCTCAGGACCAAGGTCATGGCAATCAACAGGACGATGACGGCAAATTGAATTTCTATCATACGGCAGCCTCCTTATAACGGCATGTTGCCGTGCTTCTTCGACGGCCGTTCTTCCCGTTTGCTGTAAAGCATTGCCAAGGCGCTGATGATGCGCGGCCGCGTTTCCTTCGGTTCGATGACGCAATCGATCTGGCCGTGTTCAGCAGCTTTATAAGGCGTCGAGAATTCATTGATATATTCTTGCTTCTTCTTTTCCTTTTCCGGATCGTGTTTGAAGATGATATTGGCAGCTCCATCGGGACCCATGACGGCGATTTCTGCCGACGGCCAGGCCATGACCATGTCAGCACCGAGCTGACGGCAGCACATGGCGATATAGGCCCCGCCGTATGCTTTGCGGGTGACGACAGTAATCTTGGGAACCGTCGCTTCACAATAGGCATAGAGCATCTTGGCACCATGACGGATAATGCCGCCGTATTCCTGGGTCGTCCCCGGCAGGAAGCCCGGTACATCGACGAAAGTGACGACGGGGATATTGAAGCTGTCGCAGAAGCGGATGAAACGGGCCGCTTTGTCGGACGCATTGATATCCAGGCAGCCGGCGAGGAACTTCGGCTGGTTGGCGATGATGCCGACAGTCTGGCCGTCAAAGCGGGCAAAGCAGGTGATGATGTTCAGGGCATAGTTTTCCAATACCTGGAATACGTTGCCGTCGTCGACGCAGGCTTTGATGACGTCGAGCATATCGTAAGGCATGCTGCTGTTATCGGGAATGACCGAATTGAGGCTTTCATCTTCACGGTTCGGATCATCATCGGAATCGATGACCGGCGCTTCTTCCATGTTGTTGCTGGGCAGGAAATCGAGGAGGGCCTTGATTTTTTCAATGCAGTCATCTTCATTTTCACAGGCAAAGTGAGCGACGCCGGAAATGGAGCTGTGCGTCATGGCACCGCCCAGTTCTTCTGCCGTTACTTCTTCGGCCGTGACCGACTTGATGACGGCCGGGCCTGTAAGGAACATGTCCGATGTATTCTTGACCATGAAGACGAAATCCATCAGAGCCGGGCTGTATACAGCACCGCCAGCGCAGGGCCCCATGATGACGGCGATCTGCGGGATGACGCCGGATGCAGCCGTATTATTCATGAAGATGCGGCCAAACCCGGACAGGGCATCGACGCCTTCCTGGATGCGGGCACCGCCGGAATCATTGATGCCGATGACAGGCGCCCCCATCTTCAGGGCCATTTCCTGCATCTGGGCAATCTTGTGGGCATGCATTTCGCCAAGGGAACCGCCTTCGACGGTAAAATCTTCGGCGTAGGCGAAGACCAGACGGCCGCGGACCGTACCGTAGCCGGTAACGACGCCGTCGCCGGGGATTTCCTTTTCCTGCATGTTGAAATTCATGCAGCGATGATGAATGAACTGCCCCATTTCGGTGAAGCTGCCTTCATCAAATAATTTATCCAGCCGTTCACGGGCTGTCATCTTGCCTTTTTTATGTTGCGAATCGATTCGCTTCTGACCGCCGCCCAGCTCGATTTTCGCGAGCTTTTCATGGAGCTGGTCAATCTTTTCCTGAACTGTAGCCATTCATATACCTCCAGTATCAAAGTATTTCATCAGGTCACATAACAATTAATTATATCATAGAATATTCAAATTTTATAGTCTTGCGCCTATACCGTTCAGTACTGGCCGCGGACGACTTCCACCTTCTTCCCGCAAAAGGCGATTCCGTATTTCCATACCGTCTGGATTCCCCGCCGGCGAAATTCCGTCACGTATTCCCGCTCTTCAATCTGCTGCAACGCCTCCTTGGCCTTATCGGCCATGTCCGCTTCACTGGCAACTACCTTAAATTCCATGATGACGCCGGCCTTCTCTACATCCTTGGGAATAATGGCCAGGTCAAAGCGGCCGTACCCGCTTTCCCGGTTCGATTCGATGATATAATCAGATGCAAATAACGCCGTCATGCCAAGGACGAAGCCGTGGTAGAAACTTTCTTTATGAGCCGTATCATACACGCTGACCAAGTCCCGAAGATACCCTCCCAACAGTTCTGAAAAGGCCTGTTCTTTGCCCGAAAGTAACTCATCGAACATGGTTTCCAGTCGGGACACAGAATAACGGCCTCGCATCTTATCCAAGATTTCAAAGCGGTAAATATCCTGAACTTCCCGATTGGGAATCACTAATGCACAGCGTATGCCGCCAATGCCTCGTCTGCGGCTGACAGCCGTCAAATAGCCTGTCGTCAACAACATTGTATACAGCGCATCGGTATCGTGGCCAATGTCTTCATAAATGACTCCTTCCCGAATCAGGGCTGTCACTTGGCACCCCTGCAACAAAGCTAGCAAATCACCTTCTGTATCAGCTGTCACGTGGCGCAGCATTTCCCGGATGATACCATTGCCCGACGTATTGACCCAATAGTCACCAACCTCACCGTGACGGAAAAAATTGATAATCGACCAGGGATTATAAATCTCTGCCCCACCAAAGAGATAGCCGTCATACCATTTCTTCAAGTCGGGCAGCGCCTCCGCCATGGTCAGGTCTTCCGCCATCTGTGCCACTTCCTGCGGCGTAAATCCAATGACCTCCCGATAGGCAGCATCCATGACGGAACAGACATCGAGATTATTCAGATCACTGAAAATACTTTCTTTGGCGACCCGCAGGACCCCTGTCAGTACGGCAAAATCTAAGTCGCGATTGCCCTTCAGGACACTGCCCAAAAACTGTTTCATAAAAGCAATGCACTCTGTATAAAAGCCGTGTGCCCAAGCCTGCTGAATGGGCGCATCGTATTCATCAATCAATAAAATGACTGGCTTGCCAAAATGCTGATGCATCATCTTGACCAACAGTGCCAGGGCCAGCTGCATTTCATTCTGCCCAGAAGCCTGCTGTTTCAGTGCCAGAAAGCGCCTGCGCAAGTCCGGATTGACAGACGGACTATCAGCTAAATAATCATGGTCAATGAACCAGTAGCTGATCCAGGAACTCAGGGATTGCAACATCTGCGGCCACGTGAGGTCCTTCAAATCCTTCAAGGACAAGAACAATACCGGATACTGTCCGCGATGGGCCATGTAATCCGCCCCGGCCCGGTCAATAGCCAGGCCGTCGAAGAGATGGCGGCTCTGTGCCTCTTTTTCAATAGAAAAGAAATACTCCAGCATACTCAGCGTCAAGGTCTTGCCGAACCGCCGGGGCCGCGTAATCAGCGTCACCGCACTGTGCCCGTCGATGAGCTGGCGGATAAAGTCCGTCTTATCGACAAAATAATAATGCTTGCTCTGTATATCAAAAAAATTATCGACACCGATCGGCATCTGCCACTTCATAGCCTCACCTGCTTTCTTTTATTTCATTATAACAAGAATCACGGGAAACAAAAAGAGGAGCCATCCCATGAGGGTTTCTGCCCCATGCATGACTCCTTGAGCTTATAATTCCACAATCTTAATGTCTTTGACGTATTTCCCCTGGCTTCGCAGCCACATTTCAATGCCCTTCCCGTAGACTTCTGCTTCCAGCTGGTACGTCCCGTTATCTTCACTCAGTATCTTCGCCGTCGGCAGGCGGTCTAGGATGGCGTCGATGTCGTAGCCCGTATAGGTGAAAGTGACGCGCTGCAGCCGACCGCCGTACATGAACTGGACGCGCTTGCGGAACTCGCCTTCCTGGAAACGCCGGTTATAAGGGATATGGAATGTCTCCTGTTCCACTTCCAAGGTCTTGATGCGGTCCAGGCGGTAAATGGTCGGCGTAATATCCCGGGCACTTTCATAAATCTTGGCAATCTCCTTGTCGTCGATGAAAGCGATGAGATAGAAATAATACTCCGAAAAGAGCAGGGCCAAAGGCTTCAGCCGGCGCTTAACGATTTTCCGGTCCTTCAGACGGCCATAAGACACGTCGACATAGCGGTGCTGCTGGATAGCCTCGCCGAGATGCCACATGGTATCGAGGAAACTCGTCCGGTGCCGCGGTTCAACGTAGTGAAAGGCCTCATTATTGACCAGCCGTGTCACCATAGCCTGATTCGATGCTGGCACACAGCAGGAAATCACCTTGTGCAGCATGTCCTCCATTTCCGTTTTGACGAAAGCCCGGCTGTCGAGCAAAATCTTGCACAACGCCAAGATTTCACTATTGGACAACTTCTGCGCCTGGCCGCCTTCCATGCGGTAGCCCTTATCGGCATAATCATAGACAATATCACAAGGCGTTCCATCGCCAAGGGCCATGCCATTGCGGCAGAAAGCCCGGATATCCTCAATATCCCGCTGGATACTGCGCTCATTCACACCATACTGCTGGGCTGCCGCCTTCTGGATCGTCCGCCCACCCAAAAGCTGCGAATACAGCGCCAGTACCCGCGAAACCTTATCTTCCTTCAAATAAACACATCCTCCCCTCAAATCGTAATCGTCATCGTAATGGGCTGGGCTGGTGCTAGCATATAAATAGGACAAGTCAAACTGAGGTTTCCCATAAAGTGATACAATAAAAGTATATATAGGGGGTCTTAGTATGACGAAGTTCA
>OGRF01001743.1_pt1 | contig 13689 bp, 10 predicted proteins | sample 1553381 | NCBI WGS metagenome assembly OGRF01 (sample SAMEA2580060, study PRJEB22360) | human gut metagenome | biome: human gut; feature: human-associated habitat; material: faeces | place: Denmark | collected 2008/2010
CTTCCAGTTGCAAGTGCATTATGGATTCCGATGCCTAACCTCGAAGTAGGTGCAGGTGCATGGATTCTGGCTGGTGGAACTCACCACTCTTGCTTCTCTTACGACCTGACAGCAGAATATTGGGAAGATTATGCTGAAATCGCAGGTATCGAAATGGTACATATCAACAAGGATACTACGATCAGCTGCTTCAAGAAAGAACTGCGCATGAACGAAGTGTATTACATGTTGAATAAAGCACTTTGCTAAAAACAATTATTCAAGTTTCGCATGGCTTAATTATTTCGTTAGGTTTTTGCGAAACTTGTTTTTTTTAGAATGATCGTTATATCTTAAAATATTGATTTCAACATGAAATTAGATGCAAAATCAACCATCGAGGCAGGTAAAGCTATTCTTGGTATAGAACTCGGTTCTACACGAATAAAAGCTGTCTTGATCGACCAGGAAAACAAGCCTATTGCTCAAGGTAGCCACACTTGGGAAAACCAGTTAGTCGACGGACTTTGGACGTATAGCATTGAAGCTATCTGGTCAGGGCTGCAAGATTGCTATGCCGATCTTCGTACTAACGTAAAGAATGCATACGGCATAGAGATCGAGACTCTGGCTGCCATCGGTGTCAGCGCTATGATGCATGGTTATATGCCATTCAACAAAAAAGAAGAAATCCTCGTGCCTTTCCGCACTTGGAGAAACACTAATACTGGTCGCGCAGCGGCTGCTTTATCCGAACTATTTGTCTATAATATCCCTCTGCGTTGGAGCATTTCCCACTTGTATCAGGCTATTTTAGACAATGAATCACACGTTAATGAAATCGACTTCCTGACCACTCTGGCAGGTTATGTGCATTGGCAGATCACAGGCGAAAAGGTGCTGGGAATAGGTGATGCATCAGGTATGCTTCCTATTGATCCGACTACCCATAACTATTCGGCTGAAATGGTGGCTAAGTTCGACAAACTGATTGCTCCGAAAGAATATAACTGGAAACTGGAAGATATTCTGCCTAAAGTATTGTCAGCTGGTGAAAAAGCCGGTGTCCTCACTCCGGAAGGAAGTAAAAAGCTCGATGCATCGGGCCATTTGAAGGCAGGAATACCGGTTTGTCCGCCGGAAGGAGACGCAGGTACCGGAATGGTTGCGACTAACGCAGTCAAACAACGTACCGGAAATGTATCCGCAGGTACCTCTTCATTCTCAATGATTGTATTGGAGAAAGAACTGTCGAAGCCATACGAAATGATTGACATGGTGACAACTCCTGACGGAAGTCTGGTAGCCATGGTGCATTGCAACAACTGCACTTCTGATCTCAACGCATGGGTCAACCTGTTCAAGGAATATCAGGAGCTTCTGGGCATACCTGTAAATATGGATGAAATCTATAGCAAACTTTACAATATTGCACTCACCGGTGATACCGATTGCGGAGGTTTGCTTTCATACAATTATATTTCAGGCGAGCCTGTAACAGGACTTGCTGACGGAAGACCTTTGTTTGTACGTTCGGCAAATGACAAGTTCAACCTGGCAAACTTTATGCGGACTCACTTGTATGCTTCGGTAGGAGTACTCAAGATTGGTAACGACATCCTGTTCAACGAAGAAAAAATCAAAGTGGACAGAATTACTGGTCACGGAGGATTATTCAGAACAAAGGGAGTAGGCCAAAGAATACTTGCTGCAGCCATCAACTCGCCTATTTCCGTGATGGAAACAGCCGGTGAAGGTGGTGCCTGGGGTATTGCCCTGTTAGGTTCTTACCTCGTGAACAATGAAAAGAAACAATCTCTTGCCGATTTTCTGGATGAAAGCGTATTTGTCGGTGACGCGGGTATCGAGGTATCACCTACGCCCGAAGATGTAGCCGGCTTCAATGCATACATCGAAAACTACAAGGCAGGATTGCCTATCGAAGAGGCAGCAGTCAAATTTAAATAATTGACAGTCGGCAATCCATTGTTGTTCATCAGAAATTGCCGATAAATCGCTGTTTATCAAGAGTCAATTCTAACTAAGTATTAACATTAATTATCTCCACCCCTCTCCTCTTTTGGAGAGGGAGATGGGGAGACTATTATCATGAAAACCACCTCGTTCATACTTGCACTTGTCCTGTCCACCTCACTGGTCAAAGCTCAAAACGCTCCACAGGTGTCTTACTTCCCTTTACAAAATGTGAAACTATTGGATAGTCCGTTTCTGCAAGCTCAACAGACTGATTTACATTACATACTTGCATTAGACCCCGACCGTCTGCTCGCTCCTTTTCTCCGCGAAGCAGGGTTACAGCCTAAAGCCCCCAGCTACACCAATTGGGAAAATACCGGATTGGACGGACATATCGGCGGACATTATTTATCCGCACTTTCCATGATGTATGCCGCCACCGGAGATACCGCAGTCTATAGTCGCCTCAACTACATGCTGAATGAGTTGAATCGGGCACAGCAAACTGTCGGCACAGGATTTATCGGAGGAACTCCGGGAAGCCTTCAACTTTGGAAAGATATAAAAGCAGGGAAGATCCGCGCCGGAGGTTTCGACCTTAACGGCAAATGGGTACCTCTATACAATATACATAAGACTTACGCCGGATTGCGGGATGCTTATCTCTATGCAGGAAGCGACCTTGCACGCCAAATGCTTATCGCTTTTACAGACTGGATGATTGACATTACTTCCGGCTTGAGTGACGAACAAATGCAGGACATGCTTCGCAGTGAGCATGGCGGATTAAACGAAACGTTCGCTGACGTGGCCGAAATCACAGGCGACAAGAAGTATCTGGAACTGGCACGCCGTTTCTCTCACAAGCTTATCTTAGACCCGCTTATCAAAGAGGAAGACAAATTGACGGGGATGCACGCCAACACACAGATTCCGAAAGTGATCGGCTACAAGCGAATAGCCGAACTTTCACAAGACGACAAAAATTGGAATCATGCTGCAGAATGGGATCATGCCGCCCGTTTTTTCTGGAACACGGTAGTCAATCACCGTTCCGTCTGCATCGGAGGAAATAGTGTTCGTGAACATTTCCATCCGTCGGATAACTTCACGTCCATGCTGAACGACGTTCAAGGACCGGAGACCTGTAATACTTACAACATGCTCCGTCTTACCAAAATGCTTTATCAGAATTCTCACAATCCGAATCAAACAAACGAACCTGATCCCAACTACGTAAACTATTACGAACGTGCGCTTTACAATCATATCCTAGCGTCACAAGAGCCGGATAAAGGTGGATTTGTCTACTTCACTCCTATGCGTCCGGGACACTATCGTGTATACTCACAACCGGAAACATCCATGTGGTGCTGTGTAGGTTCAGGCTTGGAGAATCATACCAAATACGGTGAATTTATCTATGCGTATCGGAAAGACACTCTTTATGTCAATCTCTTCATTCCTTCACAACTGACCTGGAAAGAGCAAGGCATTATTTTGACACAGGAAACCCGTTTCCCTGATGACGACAAGGTAACTTTGCGAATAGATGAAGCGCCTAAGAAAAAACGTACTTTAATGATACGTATTCCGGAATGGGCGAACCAATCCAAAGGATATAGCGTCAGCATCAATGGAAAAAGAAAAATATTCGTTATGGCAAAAGGTAACCAGTATCTTCCCCTCTCCCGCAAATGGAAAAAAGGAGATGTCATTACTTTCCACTTGCCTATGAAAGTCAGCGTGGAACAGATTCCCGACAAGAAAGATTATTATGCTTTCTTATATGGTCCAATCGTTCTTGCAGCTTCCACAGGCACTGAACATCTTGATGGTTTATATGCCGATGACAGCCGTGGCGGACATATCGCTCATGGCAAACAAATTCCTTTGCAAGAAATCCCGATATTGATAGGAAATCCTGATTCAATCTGCAAATCTCTTCAGAAAGAACAGAATAGCCGGATTACTTTCAGCTATAACGGAGAGGTTTATCCTGCACAAGGCAAAGCATTGAAACTCGTTCCGTTCTTCCGCCTGCATAATTCCCGTTATGCCGTTTATTTCCGGCAGGCAAGCGAAGAGCAGTTTAAAGCGATTCAGGAAGAGATGGCAACGGCTGAACGAAAAGCAACAGAATTGGCTAATCAAACCATTGACCTTATCTTCCCTGGCGAACAGCAGCCGGAGTCTGACCATGGCATCCAGTATGAACAGGCAGAAACAGGGACGAATAAAGACCGGCATTTCCGACGTGCCAAAGGTTGGTTCGGCTATCAGCTGAAAGTGAAAGAGGAAGCAAGCCGCATACTGATTACAATACGGAAAGATGACCGCAATAAAGTGGCTATTCTTTTGAATAACGAAAAGTTGGCTGTTCATCCGACTATCAGTGAAGCAGATAAAGACGGTTTCATTACTCTTTCTTATGTTCTGCCTCAAAAACTGAATACGGGTAGTTGTCCGATACGTTTTATCCCTGACGGGACGGAATGGACCTCTGCCGTTTATGAAGTTCGTTTACTAAAATAATCATTAAACAAATACCATTTATGAAAGCAAAACTATTAGTCAGCACGGCTTTTCTGGCAGCATCTGTATCTCTTTCTGCACAAAAGAGTGCTACCATAACCGTACATGCCGACCAAAGCAAAGAAATCATACCGAAGGAAATTTACGGCCAGTTTGCCGAACACCTGGGTTCATGTATCTACGGCGGTCTTTGGGTAGGCGAAAACTCGGATATTCCCAATATTAAGGGATACCGCACAGATGTATTCAATGCACTGAAAGACTTGTCCGTTCCCGTTCTTCGCTGGCCGGGCGGATGCTTTGCCGATGAATACCACTGGATGGACGGCATTGGTCCGAAAGAGAACCGTCCGAAGATGGTGAACAACAACTGGGGCGGAACCATTGAAGATAACAGTTTCGGAACACACGAGTTTTTGAATCTTTGCGAAATGCTGGGTTGCGAACCATACGTGAGTGGAAATGTAGGTAGCGGCACAGTGGAAGAGCTTGCCAAATGGGTGGAATATATGACTTCTGACGGAGACTCGCCTATGGCCAACCTTCGCCGTAAGAATGGTCGCGACAAAGCATGGAAATTGAAATATCTCGGCGTAGGAAATGAAAGCTGGGGGTGCGGTGGCAGCATGCGTCCGGAATATTACGCAGACTTATATCGTCGTTATTCTACTTATTGCCGTAATTATGACGGCAACCGTCTGTTCAAGATTGCCAGTGGCGCAAGTGACTATGATTACAAATGGACAGATGTATTGATGAATCGCGTAGGACACCGGATGGACGGTCTTTCTCTGCACTATTATACCGTAACCGGATGGAGTGGCAGCAAAGGATCAGCCACTCAATTCAACAAGGATGATTATTACTGGACGATGGGCAAATGTCTGGAAGTGGAAGATGTACTCAAGAAACATTGTACCATCATGGACAAATATGACAAGGACAAGAAAATCGCTCTCTTACTGGACGAATGGGGAACCTGGTGGGATGAGGAGCCCGGAACCATCAAAGGACATCTGTATCAGCAAAACACGTTGCGTGATGCTTTCGTGGCTTCTTTAAGTCTTGATGTATTCCACAAATATACAGACCGCTTGAAGATGGCAAATATCGCACAGATTGTCAACGTACTTCAATCGATGATTCTGACAAAAGACAAAGAAATGGTGCTCACTCCTACTTATTATGTCTTCAAGATGTATAAAGTACATCAGGATGCCACTTATCTTCCTATCGACCTGACTTGCGAAAAGATGAGTGTACGTGATAACCGCACGGTACCGATGGTGAGCGCCACAGCTTCCAAAAATAAAGATGGGGTGATCCATATTTCTCTTTCCAATGTAGATGCTGATGAAGCGCAGGAAATCACCATCAATCTGGGTGATACGAAAGCCAAAAAAGCAGTCGGAGAGATTCTGACCTCTGCAAAACTGACCGATTACAATTCTTTTGAAAACCCTAATATTGTAAAACCGGCACCTTTCAAAGAGGTAAAAATCAATAAAGGTACAATGAAGGTAAAACTTCCTGCTAAGTCCATTGTTACTTTAGAGTTACAGTAATTTTAGGGCAATTACTTATTGTATCACAAACAAGAAGACCGTAAAATTGTCGATAAAAAAGATAGCTCTTTGGGATTGTTAAATCCACATAAAGAGTTATCTTTGCGAACAATCTGATAGAAATCAATTAAATTTTAATGATATGAACGATAACAAACTTATGAATCGTGCAGCGGATAACATCCGTATTCTTGCTGCTTCAATGGTTGAGAAAGCCAATTCCGGTCACCCGGGTGGCGCCATGGGTGGTGCTGATTTTGTAAATGTACTCTTCTCTGAGTTTCTAGTATACGATCCTGAAAATCCCCGTTGGGAAGGACGTGACCGCTTCTTCCTCGACCCGGGCCACATGTCTCCGATGCTTTATTCTACGTTGGCATTGACAGGAAAATTCACGCTGGACGAGCTGAAAGAATTCCGTCAATGGGGAAGCCCTACTCCGGGACACCCTGAAGTGGACATCATGCGTGGTATCGAAAATACTTCCGGTCCGTTGGGACAGGGACATACTTTTGCAGTAGGTGCTGCTATCGCTGCCAAATTCTTGAAAGCCCGTTTCGACGAGGTGATGAATCAGACCATTTACGCTTACATCTCTGACGGTGGTATCCAGGAAGAAATCTCTCAAGGTTCCGGACGTATTGCCGGTGCATTGGGATTGGACAACCTGATTATGTTCTATGACTCCAACGATATTCAGCTTTCTACAGAAACGAAAGATGTAACCGTTGAAGATACTGCCATGAAATATGAAGCATGGGGATGGAACGTACTTAGTATCAACGGTAATGATCCTGACGAAATCCGTGCGGCAATCAAAGAAGCACAGGCTGAAAAAGAACGCCCGACGCTGATTATCGGTAAAACCGTAATGGGTAAAGGTGCACGCAAGGCAGACGGCAGCAGCTATGAAGCTAACTGCGCTACACACGGTGCTCCTCTCGGCGGCGACGCATACGTAAATACAATCAAGAATCTGGGTGGTGATCCTACTAACCCGTTCGTTATATTCCCGGAAGTAGCCGAACTGTATGCAAAACGTGCAGAAGAACTGAAGAAAATTGTAGCTGAAAAATATGCTGCAAAAGCTGCATGGGCGAAAGCAAACCCGGAACTGGCTGCAAAACTGGAACTCTTCTTCTCGGGCAAAGCTCCGAAAGTTGACTGGGCTGCTATCGAACAGAAAGCAGGTAGCGCTACTCGTGCTGCATCTGCAACCGTATTGGGCGCACTTGCTACACAGGTAGAAAACATGATCGTTGCTTCGGCCGACCTTTCTAACTCTGACAAGACTGACGGTTTCCTGAAAAAGACTCATTCTTTCAAGAAAGGTGATTTCAGCGGAGCATTCTTCCAGGCAGGTGTATCTGAACTGTCAATGGCTTGTATCTGTATCGGTATGTCTCTCCACGGTGGTGTGATCGCTGCTTGCGGTACCTTCTTCGTATTCTCCGACTACATGAAACCTGCCGTACGTATGGCTGCTTTGATGGAACAACCAGTGAAATTCATCTGGACACACGACGCATTCCGCGTAGGTGAAGACGGTCCTACTCACGAACCGGTAGAACAGGAAGCTCAAATCCGCCTGATGGAAAAACTGAAAAATCATAAGGGACACAACTCTATGTTGGTACTTCGTCCGGCAGACGTTGTGGAGACAACAGTCGCATGGAAACTAGCGATGGAGAACGTTTACACTCCTACCGCATTGATTCTTTCTCGTCAGAATATCACAGATCTTCCCGCTAAGGAAAACCGCTATCAAGAGGCTTTGCAAGCGGAAAAGGGTGCCTATATCGTCAATGAAGACGCTAATGCGGATGTAATTCTTTTGGCTTCCGGTTCCGAGGTATCGACTTTGGTCGAGGGCGCCGCCCTGCTTCGTGCCGATGGCATAAAGGTTCGTATCGTTTCCGTACCTTCCGAAGGTCTATTCCGTTCACAAAGCAAAGAGTACCAAGAATCCATTCTTCCCGCAGGAAGCAAGATTTTCGGCTTAACCGCTGGTCTTCCGGTTAATCTGGAAGGGTTGGTAGGTCCTAACGGCAAGGTATGGGGACTTGAATCCTTCGGTTTCTCCGCCCCTTACAAAGTATTGGACGAGAAATTAGGTTTCACGGCTAAGAACGTTTATAACCAAGTAAAAGAATTATTAGCATAAAGATGGGTATAGTAGGTTTGTGTAGCGATCACGCTGGTTTTGAGTTAAAAGAATATATAAAGACAATCCTCGATGAAAGGGGATTGTCTTATAAAGATTTTGGAACTTATTTCTCTGACAGTTGCGATTATCCGGATTTCGCCCATCTGATGGGCAAGGCCGTAGAAGCTGGCGAGGTTTATCCGGGAATAGCTGTCTGCGGTACAGGGAATGGCATTAGTATGACCTTGAACAAACATCGGGGTGTCCGTGCCGCCTTATGCTGGCAAGAGGATATCGCAAAACTGGCACGTGAGCATAACGACGCGAACGTGTTATCAATGCCCGGTCGTTTTATCAGCAAGGAAGAGGCTAAGAAAATCGTTGAGATATTCTTGGATACACCTTTTGAGGGTGGTCGCCACCAACGTCGTATAGACAAGATCCCTTTGTAAAGTCCGCGAAAAAGTCACTTTATAAAATAAAGAAGGCTCTCCCATGGTTCGCTTACCATTCGGAGAGCCTTTTCGTATCACCGTTTAAACGGCAACGTACATATAATAGATGACGGATGCCAAATTTGAAGACTTTCTACTATTAAACATTCGATCTCGCTTTTTGTTCTTTCCATTTAGTTAAAAATGTACGGGCTACCGTCGGGAATAACTCCAGCAACAGTATTTCTTTCTCATTCTCAGCCAATAACACATCCAAATCCTCCAATACAGGATTCTCTTGCATCACGTAATGGGAACCGTCGTAAGGCACCTCATTTTGTACGCCGGTGATTTTCAACCGGAACGCCGGATCTACCGGAATCGGCGTCTTGCCATACTCTCCTTTTACCAAGGCGATAAACTGGTTGGAAGGATTACTATACATCGGGCGGCCTTTCAGCTCATCCAGCGCACAGGAAACCGCTTGCGCCCCGATAATCTGGCTCGTAGGCGTCACCAACGGAGGCAAGCCGGCATCCATCCGTACTTGCGGAATGAGCGACATCGCCTTCTCCAACAAGTCGATCTGCCCTAATTGCTTCAACTGGGCAACCATATTTGTGTACATACCTCCCGGGATCTGCGCTTTTTTCACCAACTCGTTCGGCTCGGGGAAATCAAAATACTCCTCGATCGCACGGCAATAAAGCAGCAAATCGTCCTCCTTATCTTTCCGAGCGGCCTCGATGGCATCGTTGAAGAAGCGGTCGATCTCGGCGGGGAAACTATCCTCTACGGGATTAAAGGGTCTCGGGAATTTCTTAGCGGTATTGAATGCGGAAAGTTCCTTGCGGATCGTCAATAATTCCTTGTTGATCTTAGCGATCGCATCCATATCAAGATCCAGCTCGATACCCAATTTCTTGCAGAAGATATAGACCAGCTCCACGGCGGGAGCGGCTGGTCCTCCGGCGAAGTTCCATATATTCGTATCAACGATATCCACCCCATTGATAATGGCGGATACGACCGACGCCAATCCGTAACCGGGCGTACAATGCGTATGAAAATCCACCGGTACTTTCAAGCTCTTCTTGAACAATCGCACCAATTCCGCCGTACGAGCCGGAGGTATCAAACCACTCATATCCTTCAGGGTGATCATATCTGCGCCCAGCGACTCCAGTTGAAGGGCCTTGTTTAAGAAATACTCATTCGTAAAAACAGGCTTATGCAAGGGCCGTCCATGCAAGGCGGCTTTTATACGTTCTACCGGGGAATGGTGAGGATCTATCGTATAACAGATGGCACAGTCGGCCTTTCCCCCGAATTTCTTCACATAACGGATCGTGGATTTCACGTTATCCACGTCGTTCAAAGCATCGAAAATACGCATGATATCGATACCGGAACGAATCGAGTTCCGGCAAAAGCCTTCTATAATCTCGTCGGGATAAGGATTATAACCGAATAAATTACGCCCACGGGAAAGAGCGGATAGCTTTGAGGAATTACCTATTTCCGCTTTGATGATCTCTAAACGATCCCACGGATTCTCACCTAAATAACGCATCACGGAATCGGGAACCGCCCCACCCCATACTTCCATGGCATAAAAGCCTGCGTCTTTGTAGTAAGGAAGTACACGGTCTATTTGCGCTTGAGACATTCTTGTAGCGAATGCCGATTGCTGACCATCGCGAAGAGTCAAATCACGAATCAATAATTTACGTATCATACCAAATTTGTTTAGATCATTTTAGTCAATATTCTGATTATATAACAGGATCTAAACAAATTTGATAAAGATTACGGGGTTAATAATAACCAATTTTTCTAAAACCTCAGTCTTTTACTTCCACAACGATCATTACGGGAAAGTGGTCGGAAGGAGTGCGGGCCTCGTATTTGCTCAATGACACCTCTTTCGGGAAATTACCGTTTTGCTCCTTCTGGGCGCTTTCTTTCACCTCGGAGCGATAGGTATCCGTTAAGATTCCATACTTCTTCACCTCAAACTCCTTGGTCAAGAAAAGATGGTCGATACGGCTATCGGTCTTGCGGTCCGGATGGAAACCGTTGAAGGTACCATTCGGGGCATAGCGGAAATCTGCGATCTCATAAGAGTCACGCATGATACCGGAACCATCTAACAACTGATAGGACTCACTTGTTTGGTCCACGTTGAAATCGCCGGTAAGGATAGCGGGAAGTTTCTTGGGGAACTCCTTGATCTTCTCCAAGATCAGCTTGGCGCTCTCGGCACGTGCCTGTACGCCTACATGGTCCATGTGAAGGTTGAAGAACAAGAAAGTGAAACCGGTTTGCTTATCCCGGAACTCACCCCACGTACAGATACGGGGAAGGACGGCATCCCAGCCCTTATTCGGACGGTCGGTGATCTCGGATAGCCAGAAATCGCCATGCTCCAAAACCTCGAACTTGTCCGTGCGGTAAAAGATAGCCGAATGCTCTCCCGCCCGCTTACCATCGTCACGTCCCACACCGATATAATCATATCCGGGCATGGCTTGCCTCAAGTCCTGCAATTGCGGATATTTGCCCTCTTGGGTACCAAAGATATCGAACCCGTGAAATTGTACGATCTGGGCGATGTAGGGATAGCGTTGTCCCCAACCGTTACCGTTCGTGGAATCGCCGCCGTTGGCGTTACGCAAATTATAGGTGGCAACCACCATTGTCTCCGCCTGTAAGGTTAATACGGCGCAAAAAAGAAAAATAAAAGAATAAATAACTTTCTTCATGATCTATGTTTTTAATTATCCTCGAAAGCTGATAATATCGGACGGGCGATCCACACCTGCGGCTGCGGTACGTCCAATAGGTAAGCCATCGTACCGGCGATATCATATACCATCGTGCTCTCCGGGATCTTGAAGCCTTTCTTTACGTTCTTTCCATAGAAAACGATCGGGGTTTGCATCTCGTTCATCGTCTTGCCACCGTGACCGGTCTCGATACCGCCGTGGTCGGCCGTCAGTATAACCACCGTATCATCCATGATACCCGCCTCACGAACGGCGTCCATCACTTGCGTCAAGCAACTGTCCAAATGATTCACCATGGCGAAATACTCCGGGGAACTCCATCCCTTGCCATGTCCGGTACCATCCGGCTGATCGTATATAATCGCGCAAAGGTTCGGCTTCTTCTCCTTGATATACTGAACGGCTACCGGGGTACATCCGTTCGGGTTCTCAGCCGACATCGGGGCATGCTTACGGAAGCTCATGGCCAAGGTATCCACCAGATAATTCATGCCTTCCCACTCATAGATATAGCCAATCTCAGCCTCGGGAGCCTTATCCCGGTACATGCCGAAGATATTCGGGAAACGGTTGTCGCTATTCACGACACGGGAAGGAAGCTCCGGCGTACGAGATCCCCACTCCGTATATCCGTGCAACTCCGGTCCTGCTCCCATAAACATGGAAGCCCAATTACAAGCACTCGACGAAGGCAGGATCGAACGATTCTCTAACGTGGAAGCACCTTCCGCCATCATCTTACGGAAAGTAGGCATATCCGCCCCATTATTCAAGCAATGGGCGCTCAAGCCGTCGAAACCAATCAAGATTACATGCTTTGGCAGATTCTTCTCTTTCAAAGGCACTTGCTGAGGTGCCGTATTACAGGCGCTCAGGCAGTATGCGATTACCGCACAACAAATAAATAAGATTTGCTTTTTCATCTTACCGTGTTTTTCTTTTATGATTAATATTGAAGTATCTTAGATTCCGTCAGACAAAGGTACAAAGTTTAACTAAAGTTCAAAAAGATCATTTATCTTTGTGGCTTAATCTAATCTTATTTTCATAAATACGTATGTACAAACATTTCCTGACAAGCGTATTGCTTGTATTTTTCATGCTATCCTGTAGCAAACCTTCCCCTTTTGAGGGAAAGATGCGAGAAAGCGTACAAACCTCCCTAAGCTGGAGAAACGACACGACCGGTATCTGGGAAACAGCCGGCTGGTGGAACTCGGCGAACGTATTGACCGCCACCATTCGCTACGGCGCCGTAACCAAAGATCCGGCCATCCCATCTGTCATAGAGGATGTATTCGAGAAAGCCCGTAATTACCAAGTAGGCGTAGACTCAACCGGTACTCCCCGTTATTGCGACAACTTCATCAATGATTATTACGATGACGAGGGTTGGTGGGCATTGGCATGGATCGAGGCCTCCAAACTGACCGGAGAGAAAAAGTACCTAGATATGGCCGAGATCATATTCGATGATATGACAACTGGCTGGAGCGACGCTTGCGGAGGTGGCATCTTCTGGAAAAAGAACCCTTTGCATTACAAGAACTCCATAGCGAACAACCTGTTCTCCCTGACAGCTATCCGATTATATAGCGACCCAAAATCCGGCGTACCTCGACTGGTTCAAGAAGAACGTGGATTGGTATATGCGAACTGGCATGATCAATACGGACATCTACCAAATCGAGGACGGCACGAAAGACGATTGTACCCCCAACCGCAACGCCCACTACACGTATAACCAAGGCGTAGCCATCGCTGTCTTAGCCGAGATGTATCTCCAAACCAACGATAAATCTTACTTGGAGCTAGCGGAAAAGATCGCCGACGCTACCATTACCACGCAATTGGTAACCGACGAGGGTATACTTCGTGAGATGAAGCCCGAGATCGATGATAGCAACGACGGTGTCCAATTTAAGGGTATCTTCATCCGTCATTTAGCCTTCCTGTATGACCTAACCAAGAAACCAGCCTACAAGGATTTCATCTTGAATAACGCCGAGTCCATCATCACGAGAGATTACGACCCGGCCTCCAAAAGCTTCGGTTGTTATTGGTACGGCCCTTTCCACAAGGAAAGCTCGGCAGCAAACGCTTGCGCTTTGGAGTGCGTGATAGAGGCTTATGAGTTAACGAAATAGGTATCCGGGGAGACGCAGCTTGTCATTATTCACACAGCCAGCGGGCGATATTCCGCTCTGGCTCCCCGGAGCTGGAACGGATGTCACGTAGGGCTCTGGCTCATTGACAAAAAAAAC
>OGRF01001746.1_pt1 | contig 13676 bp, 4 predicted proteins | sample 1553381 | NCBI WGS metagenome assembly OGRF01 (sample SAMEA2580060, study PRJEB22360) | human gut metagenome | biome: human gut; feature: human-associated habitat; material: faeces | place: Denmark | collected 2008/2010
AGGAGTAGTTGAACCGTAGTAAGCATCATAAGCTTTGTTATCGAGTGCATAGCCGGAATAAACGACCTGCGTGTCCGGAATCGGATAGTATTCATGACAAGGACGGATATTCTCTTTTAAACTTGATGAACCGGTGTTTTCATAAGTCTGCGTATACCAGATTCCCCAACGAACTAGGTCGAATTTACGCTGGAACTCACCAATCAGTTCGCGTCCGCGCTCTTTTTGGATTTCATCCATCAATCGTGCCCAAGTGCGGAATTTCGGGTAGTCACCAATGCCTGCACGGTTGCGGGTCATATTCAGATATTTCATGGCAATGTCAGGATCTTGCTCCAGCTGGCAGTAACATTCTGCTTTCATTAACAGTGCGTCGGCATAGCGGAATATCTTATAATTATTTCCGTCGCGGCTACTGTCAAGATATGGACACCAGAATTTCGGGCCCGGCCAGGGGGCAGTGCTTACACTTTTGAAAGCATGGCCGTTGTATTCCCAAGCCATATTATATTTGGCACGTAAGTCACCGCCAATCTTTGTTTGCAGATTCTGGCAGAAATAAGCAGTGGGACGCCAGGGAGTCCAACAAGTAGACTTGTCGCCCAATTCCGGAATTTCCACGCCATCATATTCGCAGGTACCTGAACGGCGGGTGATAGGCATACAAATGCTAGCAAGGTTGGAGGTATAGTTCAAACCACCGGCTACATAAGAGTGCTGGATTTCAAAGATTGATTCAGGCGTATTCTTGTTACGGAACATTACATCTTCGAGTGGATATTGACCGAGGTCGCCATAAATCTCTTCGAGCTTGGATATTGCGTCAATCGCTGTATCCCACTTCTTGTTCCACATCGCCATTTTGGCAATCAGCATCCATCCTGTGGCAGCACCCGTACGATTGGAGGCCACTTCTGACGAACGTACCTGATCCATCAGAGGAACAATTGCTGATAATTCCTTTATTAGATATTCACGCGTTTCCACAGCTGACATACGGCCCAAGCGTCCTATCTTTTGCTGTGTTTCCACATCTGCCACATGTTCTGTATAAAAAGGCACATCGCCAAAGAATGAAGTCAGCAGGTAGTAATAGAACGCACGCATGATTTTGCCTTCGCCTAACAGAGGAAGTTTCTCATTCTCTTCGAGTGGAGAGTTTTCGATTCCATTGATGGCAGCGTTACAGTACATTACGCCTTTGTAGCCATTGTTCCAAACGGTTTCACCGTGGCGGGGCTTTGCGGGGGAGATATCCAGACGGGAATCCAATGTACCCGAATTGATATACATGATGTCGGTGCAAGCTTCTGTAGCGATGAAGAGTGTATAGTTGTAGGTTCCGTTTAAAGGAATATAGCACGAGTTGAGCGCAGAGAGACATTGTTCCTTCGTCTGATAAAAGTTATCGGGTGTAGAAAAACTTGACGTATCTTCTTCCAGACTACAGGAAGCTAGCACGAACATTGACAGAAGAGCGGTCAACCAATTTTTTCTTTTCTTCATTATCATAGTTTTCATATTATTGCATTAATTAATATCTGATTTGGGCACTGAACGTAATGGTACGCGGTTTCGGGTATGCCCCCAAGTCCATACGTCGTAAGGTAGAATCGCCACTGGTTGATACATCAGGGTCGAATCCGTTGTATTTCTTCCAGAGGTAGAGATTCTCACCATTTACACTCAAAGTCAGATCACGAATACATTTCGTTTTCTTGTAAAGGTTGAATGTGTAGCCGATGGAAATACTCTTCAAGCGCAGGAAGGTTGCATCATGAATCTGTAAGTCACTGGGTACGTGTGTATCAATACTTCCGGCACGAGGAAGATCGGAGTTCGGGTTACGAACCGGATGCCAAGAGTCGAGCATGTAACGGTATTGGTTGGTAAACGTACTTCCCGACATATAGAGTTCGGCATAGTTGTAAATTTTGCCACCCAGGGAGTAGTTGAAGTAGATACCCACTTTTAAGTTACCGAAACGGAAGGTGTTCTGCAAACCTCCATAAATCCAAGGATCGGCATTGCCCAGATAAACCAAGTCGTCCTGACTAAGCGTTCCGTCGTGGTTGATATCGTAGTAGCGTACCGAACCGTTTGAAGTTGTAGAGGGAGATGCGTAGGCAAAAGTAGCTTTATTACGGTTCACTTCGTCTTGGTTTTTCCATACACCACCATATTTGAATCCCCATAGGGCGTTCAAGGGGTAACCTTTTACATAACCATACATCATGTATGAGTTGTTGCCCGGTGCACCATAAGCTTTCACGAAATCTTCCGTACCGATGTCATCCACATTTTGTTCATTGTGAGCAATGGTGAAGGTGGTCGACCATGAGAATTTCGGCTTCTCGATATTACGGCTCTCGATAGTTAGTTCGATTCCTTTGTTTGAGGTCTTGCCAATGTTGGTCAGGCGGGAAGAATAACCGGTTTGGGTCGGTGTCTGTAAGGTTAGCAACAAGTCTCTGGTTTTCGAAATGTAGGCTTCGGCAGTCACGAACAAACGGTTGTTCAGGAACGCCAGGTCAATACCAAGATTGTAGAGGTCGGTCTTTTCCCAAGTCAGGTTAGGGCTTGCCAAACGTGAAGGATAGTATGCCGCAGGTTGTGAACCGCCAAAAAGATAACCATTTGTGGTACTGGAAAGAGCAGCCAGCGAACGATAGGTACTGATTGCGTCATTACCGGTACGTCCGGCACTCACGCGGATCGCCATTTCATTAACCCAGTCGACCCCTTTCATAAATTCTTCTTTAGCAGCATTCCATTTCAAAGCTGCGGAAGGGAAGAATCCCCACTTGTTATTAGCGGCAAAGTTGGAAGCACCATCATAACGGCCAGTTACAGTTAAATAGTATCTCTGTTTGTAGTTATAGTTGAAACGAGCCAATAGAGACATTTTAGTACGTTTGCTGGTGCTCGATGAGGCCGAGTATGTTTGTTTATCTTGTACGGCATTCATGTTGTTCCATTTTACGTTGTCGTCCATATACCCTTTGCCATTCAGCGAGAAATCATTTGAAGAAAGGCGCTGTCCCGTGAAACCAAGAAGCCCGTCGAATGTGTGGCCCGAGTCCAATGTCTTTAAATAAGACAGGGTGTTTTCGGTCAGGAGGTTGTGGTCGTCATACTCGGCGCGATAGGCTTCGCCTCCCTCTCCTTCAACCTTGGCAGGCAAGGTACTTGGATAGTAGCGGTAAGTGTGACGCTGGTACATATAGTAGGTGAACTGACTTTTAAACCTCAAATTCTTAATGGGGTCGATTTCGATGAAACCGGTATGGTTAGTAGAGTGGCGTACCTGATAATTGGTGTTGAGCAATATGGTAGCCAACGGAGTGTTGATCTTCTGTCCGGAATAATAGAACGGGTTATAGTCATCCATTGGTTTAATGGTAGGACTCAAATAGATAGCGGAGTTCCACCATCCTGTACCACCGATAGAAGCTAAATTCTCGTCGTTGTGTCGCCAAGTGTAATTGCCGGTATATCCCACTTTCATCCAATTAAAAAGTTGGTGGGTAAGTGAAACACGCCCCGTGATACGTTCCTGACCGCTGCGGCGAATTACCCCCTCGGTGTTGTTGTAGCTCAAAGAAACATAATAAGACGTTTTCTTTGTTCCTCCTGACAAAGAGAGTGCGTAATTCTGGTACATGGCTGTACGTCCGATCGTATTTACCCAGTCGGTTCCTTCGCCCAAAGAGAAGGGATCGGAGTAAGGGTATGATGACAGGGGAGTGCCATCGGTAATCTCATCATTTCCATCCGCGGTATTAAAGTAAGCATAATCGTTACGATATTGTGCCAGTTCAGATGCATTCATGATGTCGAGCTTCTGTGGAATTTTGGAGAAACCGATATCTGTTTTGAAGCTAATACTCGGTTTGTCTGCATTTGACAGTCCCTTCTTGGTGGTGATGATGATAACACCATTACTACCTTTCGAACCATAGATAGCCGTAGAAGATGCATCTTTCAGTACTTCGATAGATTCAATATCATTCGGGTTGATCGCATTCAGGTTTTGTTCTCCCAGCGGATATCCGTCGACAACATACAACGGGGCGCTGGATGCCGTGATGGAGCCGGACCCGCGCACACGGATTGTGGCCGCTTGTCCCGGTTGCCCTCCGACTTGTTGTACCTGTACACCGGCCAGTTTTCCGGCCATAGCTTCTGTCGGATGCGACACTTTGAGGTCTTTCATCGAACTGCTGCTCAATTGTGAAACGGCTCCTGTCAAGTCTTTTTTCTTCATGACACCGTAGCCGACTACTACAACTTCGTCCAGTGCTTCGGAGTCTTCCTGGAGAGTAATATTAAAGGTGGTCTGATTCCCTACGCGTATTTCTTGTGGAGTAAATCCGATGTAGGAGATAACGAGGGTAGCGTTTGCGGGCACATTCTCAAGCATGAATTTACCATCCATGTCCGTAATGTTCCCGTTTGTCGTTCCTTTTACGATAATGTTGGCACCGGCTATAGGGCCGAGTGCGTCTTGTACGATTCCTGTGATGGTCTTTCCGTTTTGTTGCAAACGTGTAGGAACTGCCGAGTCCGATTTTCCCCGCAGGCTCGTTGCAGGGTCCGTGATGTAATTCTCATTTGCCAGAACACTGATGCTGGGCAAAAGAGAAAGCAGGCAAATTATTGCCATTTTGTTATTTTTCATGTTTACATGGTGATTTAAGTTACTACTAATAAGTTAACTATATAAATATTAAGAATAGCCGTGGTTATTCTCTATATGCAAAGATTCTTTGACTTCATGGTCCCATTGGATAACTGATTTAGGTTTATATTTATTAGATGCTGTTTATTCACGATCTCTGATTTCATTCAATATTCTGCAAATATAGATAAAGTTATTATTAAACAAAAAAAATTAACAGTTATTCTGGGCTATTCCGAATATAACTGTTAATTTATTCCAATTGTTTTTGCTTCTATCAGAAGCGGAAATACAATTTTCCACTGACATTATTTTCCGGTCCGTTTCCTCTGGCACGATGCGGTTGAGATTGAGGACCGAAATCTTCCGCTTTTCCGAATTTGGTTCCGACAGCCGGAATTGCATTCATGAAAGAGAGGTTTCCTTTTGGATAGTCGACAATCGTGTGGTTGCGTTTCGGATCGTATTGTTCTTGTACGGCTGGGGTAAAGAGATGCAAGGTGACATCTTCTTTTCCGCTGTAAACTTCGAATGGAGTGGGGCAATCGAGCTTCATCCCGTAGAATAAAGAATAGTATCCTTTGAATTCCGGATAGTCCCAACTTTCACCAGTGATAGTGTTGTTATACTTCTTTTCCCAGATATTCAGCGAACCGCCTTTCATCCGGTTGTTGTATACACGGTATGGTCCGTTGGCGAGCAAAGTGGCTCCGGCGATCTCTTTTTCTGGGAAATCGAACGTGATACCCGCCATCTTGACCATGTCCTGGGGGCGGTAATTGTAGTCCAGTTCTACGATGCCGGAAGGGAGCATGGTCCAAGTGAATGTGTAGACTGTATTTTTTCCGTTTCGGGACGTATAAGTGGCAATCAGTTGAGGATTTCCTTCCACTTGCTTATATTCTACTGATTTACAAATAATATCTTGATTGGATATCAGTACCGGCCCATTGTTCAACGGGATTGCTTTACCTCCGGAAGTGACTGACCGGAGCAGGCCGTTTTGTTTGTCGAACGTTACTTCCGTACCGGCAGCCGAAAAATACCAGTTATCGATGCTTTCTTTTACAGCCGGTGTGCTACCTTCCTGTGGCAGCAGACGGTTGGCAAGACGGTCGGGTGTGCCGATCTCGTAGCTCCAGGTAAATAACTCTTGGTTGTAACGGTCTTTTACCGTAACATATAGAAAGTCGTATTCCTGCCAGCCGGAGGGAAGTTCAAGTTGCAAATACCCTCTTTCTCCCGGACGGATATCAGGGGAAGCGATCTTGCCGGAAACCGATTGTATGGTCTTTTGCGCAAGCGAGTTGATTTTAGCCAGCCGGTATGTGTAGTTACAAGCGTTCGCATTTGTGAACGCATATCTGTTTTCTATTTCGAAACGACCATCCCATCCCGGTGTAAGATAGTGTTCCGGCAGATGGATAGGCGACCATATTTCTTTGATTGTAAAGAAGCTGCCTTCTTTTTCGCGATATGGTCCTACTATGCCATCGGCTCCGTGATCCTTGTCGGTATCGTAGAATCCGTTTTTATCTTCGCGAACAACTGCCTGGTCCGTAAAGTCCCAAAGGAACATTCCGGCTGAAAGCGGATTGGAAAGCATCAGGTTCCAGTAGTCGTCGAGTCCGGCTCCGTGTCCACCGTCGTATAATCCGTGCAGGATTTCTGTCGGCATGAAGATATCCCTTCCGTGGAACATATTGCCGATTCCAGAATTATATTTGATATAATGTACCGTATTGATATTTCCCGATAACGCCCAGGGATGCAGGACAGCTCGTTTTTGCGGGTCATATTGTGGAAATAGCGGGTCGAGGTCAAAATTGAAGCCTCCCTCATTCCCGTTTGCCCAAAAAATGATAGACGGACGGTTGAGATCCCGTTTCAGCATTTCCCCAACTAGAATGGTCCCGACTTTCGTATCATAAGGAGGATATTGCCAGGCGCATAGTTCATCGATCACATACATCCCCAGAGAGTCGCAAACTTCCAGGAAATGTTTGTCAGGTGGATAGTGTGACATGCGGACTGCATTCATGTTCATTTCTTTCATCAGCTTGACGTCGTTAATACTAAGCTGCTTGTTCGTCGTTCGTCCCGTAGTGGGCCAGTGAGAGTGGCGGTTCACCCCTTTAAAGCGCATTTTCACACCGTTGATATAGACACCGTCTTTCGGTTTCACTTCGACTGTGCGGAACCCGATCCGGTCGGTTACGGTATGCAGTACCTTGTCTTTCTGGCGAAGGGTGATTATGGCGGTGTACAGTTGTGGGTCTTCGGCTGACCAGGGTTTGATATTGTCGATCTTGCCAGAGAGGGATATTTTGCCTGTTTTTTCGTTTATGGGAGCAGATGTGATTTTCCCCATCGTCTGGTTCTGGACATCTTTGATCTCTATTTCTGCTTTTATGTCGGAAAGTTTCTTGTCTATAAATATATCTGCGTTCAGTTCGCCATGTTGCCGGGCATCGATCGCCGTATATTCGATGAAGTTGTTAGGAACAGCTTCGAGGTAAACCGGACGGAATATGCCTCCGAATACCCAAAAATCACATTGCCGTTCTGCTTCGTTGATACTGGTATTGGATGACATTTTGTTCACTTTGACTTCCAAAAGGTTTTCCTTGTTCATATGGACCAGTTTGGTTATCTCTCGCTTGAATCGGTAGAAAGCTCCCTGATGGGGAGTACCTGCCTGTTTTCCGTTTACCTTAATCTCCGTATCGGTCATGGAACCTTCGAAAACGATAAATATACGTTTGCCTTTCCATGTCGCCGGTACTTCGAATGTTGTTTTATACAATCCGGATTCGTCGGCTTTCGGCTTGTCATGTCCGTAATTGAAGGTTCCGTATCCTTCCATTTCCCAGCAGGAGGGAACCTTGATCTTATTCCATTCCCCGCTTTTCCTGCCACCGGTACAGAAGAAGTCCCATTCGACCGCATCGTCCGAGCCTTGTCCTGACAGGTATTTTACATCAGTGGTCTGCCCGCTTGCTAACAGGCTACCTAATAAAAATAAAAAAGAATAAAAACATTTCATTATATAGTAAGAATTAAAAGGTTATCTAAAAAATAGGGATGGTAATTGATGATTTACCCGTTACTTTTGGGTCAAGCCAAAAGTAACAGATAAATCATCAATTATCGAATTACCACAGCGGATGCTGTTTCAGATTCGGATTTTTATCCGTTTCGTCCTGAGGCAAAGGTAATGAATAATATTTATCATCTACAGCTCTGCCCAAGCGCTCTGCCATGCAATGCTGCCGTTTCATGTCGAATAAGGAATGTCCTTCGGCTGCGAACTCCCAAGTACGTTCCTGTATGATTGCTTTCCGCAAATCTGTCTGTGAAATGGATGAAGGGATCGGATTGAGTCCGGCTCTTGCTCGTACCCGATTGATACCTGTCAGTGCATCTCCGATGCGATTCATTTCGCAATAGGCTTCGGACTGCATTAACAAAACATCTGCGTAGCGTATGATTTTTCTGTTGCAACTATAGTCTCCGGCCGAAGTTGATTGATTGTCGTTCGGATCAAGATATTTAGCAAAGTGGCAAAGAGGAAAAGAGGGTTCTGCTATATTATCCGGATCATAAACATATTGTTTGCCGTTATTTATATCGGTAAATTCTGTAACAAACGTGGTGGAAATTCGTTTGTCTTCCACTTCATATGATTTATAGAATTCCGGGGTAGAAATGAATGAAGACCATCCGTCCGTTTTTTTTATGTTATAACCACGCATTCCAGTTATGGCAGGTGAGTCGTTTCCATTGATGTTTGTTTGGAATTCGATATCAAAAATATACTCTTTTCCATGTTCGTTTGTCACGTCGAAAATTCGTCGGAAATTTTCTTCCAATCCATAACCAAAAGTCCCTTCATTATTAATAATATCAGTTGTTTGAGAAGCTGCCTTTTCCCAAAAACCGCTTTTGTTCCAAGGCCATCCGGCTTGTGTCAGGTAGACTTTTGCCAACATAGCCATTGCTGCACCTTTTGTTGCACGTCCGGCATTCGACTCTTCCCATTTTATCGGTAGAGCAGAACCTGCATACAATAAGTCTTCTTCAATTAAAGCCCAGGCTGCGTCATCTGTTCCTTGGTTGGAAGGAGCTTCATCATTTAAGTTGTCGGTTTCTCGGATGACAACAATATGGTCATAAAAGCGTATCAGATCAAAATAAGCTAAAGCGCGTAAGAATTTTGTTTGTCCGACAATCTGCTTTCTTACCTCTTCTGATTTGAATGTGATATTATCGATGTTCAGTAATAAATTGTTTGCACGCCGAATGGCAGAATAGGAGATTTGCCAAATGTTTTTACAAAAATCAGTGGTCGGTGTCCAAGTTAAATTGTCCATTTCTACACGCGAAGGAGCGCTTGCATTGGCATTGGCCGCTTCGCCGGGAAAATCAGCTCCCATCCAAATATAACGCCTATAGCTTTTTTCATCGGCAAATGTATTGTAGACAGCTGTCAGTGCAGCATTTGCATCGGCTTCCGTTTTGTAGAAATTGTCGGGTGTGATGAATTCATATGCTTCTTCATCCAGAAAATTGCAAGAGGAAGAGGACACCAGTAATGCTAATCCGATTATAGTTCTTGTAGTTTCATATTCAATTCGTTTTAAATGATTAAAAACCAATGTTTACACCAAGAATGAAAGAGCGAGCAGTCGGGTAGGCATTGTAATCCACACCTAACTGAAGATTGCTTTGTCCTTGACTATTTACTTCTGGATTGTACCCGGAGTAGCCGGTGATAGTCAGTAAATTCTGTGCGGTTGCATAAATACGTAAAGAACGAAGGAATGAAACTTTGGGGAATGTGTAACCTAAAGTGACATTTTGTATGCGTAAAAAGGAACCGTCCTCAATCAGATAGTCGGACTGTAACAAGTTTTGGTTTACTAACACGTGAGCACGCGGGTATTTACCGTTCGGGTTGTTGACAGTCCAACGGTCCTTCACTTCTGCCCGCTGATTACCCCATGCACTGACGATATTTGTTTCTGCACGTAATACATTATAAATGTCATTACCGACGGAACCATTGATATAAACAGATAAATCAAAATTCTTATAAGAGAAATTGTTGGTCCAACCAAAGATGAAATCCGGATTCGGGTCGCCAACGATCTGACGGTCTTCTCCAAAACTGATTTTGCCATCTCCATTCTTATCCACAAAACTCATATCTCCTATTTTGTCGAAGTTGGAATCTGCAACACGAGCAGCGTCTTGCCATTCTTTTTCCGTACGCATCACACCATTTGTTTTCAACAAGTTCCATACACCGACTGGTAATCCTGGCTCAAGCCAGCTACCGTTTACTTTCAGGTGTCCGGAGATCGTACCTTGCTGGGTCGGGATATATCCGGGGATTTCCAGCACTTTATTTTTGTTGGTTGACCAGTTAAGCATGGTGTTCCATTTGAATGGACCTGTCAGAACATCGGCTGATAGACTTAGTTCAAGACCTTTGTTGTGCAAACTGCCAATATTTTTCAAAACAGTACCGAAACCAGTTGTCAATGGAACGGAAATGTTCCATAACAGATCGGTTGTCTTTTTATAGTAATAGTCTGCTGTGAAATTGATGCGATTGTTGAATACTCCCAAGTCGATCCCGATATCGGTGATGGCAGTGGTTTCCCATTTCAAATCAGGATTTGGCATGTTACCGGCACCGATACCAACACTGGTTACCCCTCCGATTGGGTATGTATATGTATTCATCTTTTCGGGAGACGAATAAGCCGGAATATTTTGGTTACCTGTCACACCCCAACTACCTCTGATTTTCAAATTGCTGATCCGATCAATATTTTTCATGAATTTTTCTTGATTGATACGCCATGCAGCGGCGAATGAGGGGAAGAATGCCCATTTGTTATTTGCACCAAATTTGGAGCTTCCATCGGCTCGTCCTGTTACAGTGAAAAGATATTTGTCCATTAGGACATAATTGATACGGCCGAAACCAGATAATAATGTGCTTTTACTCCTTCCGGTATTTGGTTTGTCCCATTGTGCACCGGCATCTAAATTGTTATATCCGTATACGTCACTGATAAAATCACGTGCAGTCATAGAACCGGTCTTGTTTTCTTCGTACAACAGAGAAGAACCGACCATGACATTCAGAGAGTGTTGGCCGATTTTTTTGATATAAGTCAATACGTTTTCATTTGAATAGGAACTACTTCTACGGCTTTGTTGTTCTGCAATGCCATTAGCATTTTAGCCTCTGTACGTCTCTTTCGGTTCGTACACTTCACGTGACGCGTTTGACATATCTGCTCCTCCACTGACTTTTAGTGTCAGTCCGTCGATGATGTGGAATGTCAGGTCAGCAGAAGCCAATATACGATCGATGGTCCCTTTATCTTGAAGATGTTTAACGTAGGGAACCGGATTCGGAACGGTAGAAGATCCTGGCAGATAGTTTAAACGGACGTATTCTCCAGTTGTCGGATCGTATATCGGAACTGTAGGCGGCATGACGAGTGATGCATTGATGATGGAAGTGTTTCCTCCTCCATCTCCGTTTTCACGCCCGGTATTGGCAAAAACACGGCTGATCGTAAGGCTGGTGGACAGGTCGACAACTTTAGAGATTTTCGTATCGATGTTGTTTCGCAAGGATACACGGTTGAAATCTTGATTTTTAACAACACCTTCTTGTCCAAAGTAACTTGCAACGACAGCAAATTTTGTGTTTTCGCTTCCTCCGTTTACTGAAACGTTGTGGCTATGTATAGGAGCAGTACGGAAAATTTGATCTTGCCAATCTGTCCCTTCGCCCAATTGACTCATTGCAGGATACAAAGGGTCAGAAGATGTATTTGAGTAATAAATGGGACGACCATCGGTTTCAGCTCCCTCGTTTACCATTTCAGCCCATTCTGTAGCGTTCATCATATCCAGTTTCTTGGCAACATGCTGAAAACCGACATAACCGTCATAAGTAACCGTCGTTTTCCCCTGTTTACCCCTTTTGGTCGTGATCAGGATAACGCCATTGGCTCCACGTGAACCATAGATGGAAGTGGCGGAAGCGTCTTTCAGGATTTCCATGCTTTCGATATCGCCAGGGTTCAAAGTCGCCAGCGGGTTCTGTCCGGCACCGGAACCACCGGCCGAACCGCCTGCCGTAACGGGATAACCGTCGATTACGTATAAAGGCTGGTTACCTGAAGTCAATGAGTTGCCGCCACGAATGCGAATATCGACAACACCGCCCGGAGAACCGGAAGTTGCCATAACCTGCACACCGGCCACTTTGCCTTGTAAGCCCTGGTCGAAAGATGAAATCGCCTGTTTCTGGATTACGTCCGACTTTACGGAGCCGACGGAACCCGTCAAGTCGCTTTTACGCATCACACCGTAGCCTACGACGACCACTTCATCCAACGCTTTTGTGTCTTCCGTTAGTTTGATCGTCAGCGATGATTTGTTTCCCACCGGCATATCCAGCGTGTTGAAACCGATATAGGAAATTTGCAACACGGCTTTCGGATTAACGGTGAGGGTGAACTGTCCGTTCATGTCGGTAATCGTACCGTTGGTCGTTCCTTTTTCTACGATATTGGCTCCGATGACCGGTTCGCCTGTCGCATCTTTTACGATACCGGTGATGGTTTGTCCTTTTTGTTGTAAACTGACCGGAGCGGCTTTTTCGTCTTTCGAGATGATGATCTGTCGGTCGGAGATGTAATAATGTGTGTCGGTTCCTTCGAATATCTGATCGAGAATCTTGCTTACCTGTTCTTTCCGTGCCTTGACGGATACTTTTCGGTTCAGGTCGACTGAGTTGTCCAGATAGAAAAAGATATATTCGCTCTCTTTCTCGATTTTATTAAATACTTCTTTCACCGTGAGGTTGTTCGATTCGATGGTGAAGAATGTCTCTTGCGAGTATGTCTCTGCTGCTAGGCAGAAACTCATACTCATCCACAAAAAAAGTAGACAAATACTAAACCTTGTGTTATTTTTCATATCGCTTGTAATGATTTAAGTTGGTAAAGAGTTTTTATAGTTCTCATCTTTGTGTGGGAAGGAAGTGTGTTCCCTTCCTGTGTCGTTGTGATTTAAGGATCCATACTGTATGGTTTTTAATGTTTGACTTTTATTTCTATACTCTCATATTTGTTTTCTATTTGAATCGGGGCCGCTTCTTTCAAGGCTTTCATCATTTCGTCCAGACTCTCTTTCAGGTCTAGTTTTCCGCTGCAGGACAATTTGTCGGCCGGCTCTTTGCAATAGATACGGACTCCGTAATAGCGGGAAAGCTTTTTCACGATTTCTTTGAGCGGCTGTTGGTGGAACTGGTAATATCCGTCTTTCCAAGCCACATAATTGTCGGTATCGACTGTTGTGATTTTCCCTTTATGTATTTTGCTGTCGTAGGAAAACATCTGGTTAGGAGCCAGGACATTCTTGCATTTGTCGAGGTTTACTTCAACTTTTCCACTGACTAGGACCACCTGCATATTCGCTTCGTTTTCATAGGCCGTGACATTGAATTGTGTTCCTAATACCTTTATATCCATCTGATGTGTTTTGACGATGAAAGGTTTTTGTTCATCCCGGCTGACGTGCAGGTATATTTCTCCTTCTACGAATATTTCTCTTTTCTCTTTTGCGAATTTGACTGGATACACGACTTTCGAGCCGGAGTTTACCCAGAGCCGGGTCCCATCGGCGAATGTGATGGACGAACGCCGGCCGACAGGTACGATCAGTTGGTTAAATTCCTGTGCCTGTGCCGGATTGCCTTTTGGACTGAGGTCCACTTGTTTGGAGTTGACATTTACCTTTCCTTCCTTTTTATATTCGAGTTGGGTTTCCGTCCCGTCAATGGTCAGCTTCTCGTTGTTGGAAAGGACCAGTTGCACTTTTTCATTTGTACTGTCTGGTGCCGGATTGGCTTGGATGATTGCCAGATAGTCTATTTCGGCATCTTTCGGCCGTAGGGTGG
>OGRF01001751.1_pt1 | contig 13656 bp, 9 predicted proteins | sample 1553381 | NCBI WGS metagenome assembly OGRF01 (sample SAMEA2580060, study PRJEB22360) | human gut metagenome | biome: human gut; feature: human-associated habitat; material: faeces | place: Denmark | collected 2008/2010
ATGCGAAGCAGATCGTGGAAAGCTTCCCCAAAGATGAGAAAATAATCTTTGGTCCTGACAGAAACTTGGGGAATTATATTAACTCTATCACGGGGCGCAATATGTTATTATGGGACGGCGCATGCCATGTACACGAACAATTCTCGGTTGAAAAGATTGTTGAATTAAAGGCGCAGCATCCCGATGCAGTAGTCTTGGCACATCCCGAATGTAAGAGTGTAGTTCTGAAGTTGGCTGATGTGGTAGGTTCAACCGCAGCATTGTTGAAGTATGCAGTGAATCATCCCGAGAAAGAGTATATTGTTGCTACCGAATCGGGCATCCTTCATGAGATGCAGAAGAAATGTCCGCAAACGACGTTTATTCCGGCTCCTCCTAACGATAGTACCTGTGCCTGCAATGAATGTAGCTTCATGAGATTAAATACGCTGGAAAAGCTTTATAATTGCTTGAAAGATGAGTCTCCGGAAATAACAGTAGATCCTGAAATTGCTGAGAAAGCAGTGAAGCCTATCAAAAGGATGCTGGAGATTTCGGCAAAGCTGGGGCTTTGATAAAGTGGTAAAGTGATAGAGGTGATAAAGTGGTAAGAGTAGTGTCACCCTATCACTTTACCACCCTTATTCTCCTCTTATAAATGCAATTTTCGTAACAATCCCCTCTTTTCCTTCACTGTCTGCGGCAAGTACCATATATATTCCCGTGGCTACTCTCCTACCTTGCTTGTTTCTTCCGTCCCAGGTGAATTGTCCTCCTAGGGAAGTACCTTGGTAAATAAGATGTCCCGCAGTATCTACAATCTTCACGTCACTGTCGTAAACCATTCCCGTAACAGTAATCACTCCGTTGTAGTCCGGACGTACCGGATTAGGATAAGCGCGTACATTACTCTCTTTAAAGCTGTTTTCAGCCTCAGTAGCGTCACTTTGATAAGAAACGAGACCCTTGCTTGTTCCGATGAAGACTTCGCCGGTACGGGGATGTATGGCAATAGATACGATGCTATTGGAAAGCAGCGGACTGTTTTCTTCCGTAAAGTGATGAATCGTTTCCATTCCATCCGCACTTATCAGGTAAATTCCGTTGGATGCCGTACCTATCCACTTACGGTTGGCTCCATCCACTGCAATGGCATTAATCGCTTCGTTCACCAATAAGAAATCAGCCAACCCGCTGCCATCATTGCGCGGAACTTTAATCTGTGTGCAATAGAAGTTATCATTGAAATAACGGGAAGGATTATTTAGTACCAAAGGACCTTTACCGGTACCTATCCAGATAGCCCCCTCTTTATCTTCGACAATACAATAAACTGCCGACTGTTCCAAAATAGTTCCATCCTGATTGGTAAATTGGCTTATAAATTTGTGTTGATCGTCCGAAGTGTCTTCTATAGTGCTATTGTAGTTCAGACAAAATACTCCTCCTGACTCTGTGCGTGAAGAAGTGGCCCACAACCAACCTCTTTTATCAAAGATAGTACGTCCGAAATTACTTCTTTCCATGGCTTCCGGATAATGAAGACTTACCCAGCTTCCATCTTTTCTCAATACCTGTACCGGATTTTTAGCAACACCGCAACTTACCATCCAAAGATTATTTTCTTTATCATAGATAAGTCCGTTTACGCGTACATAATTATGTTTTGAATCATTGTTTGGCAATGCACTTTCCAGCGGACTATTGTGCATACTATACCAATTAATGAACTTCCCATCCCTAAATTCATATATACCCTCTCCTGCCGATGCCACAAAATGATGAGTATTATCCTGAGGATCTTGAACTATGCAATTTATGTCATCATACCGTTGATGGGTCTGTTCACTGATACCTTCTTCCTGAAAACTGTTCCAGGTATTATTTTCAAATGTCATGATAGTACCGGGACGATTCAGTCTGTTTGCTATATGCCCGCCTCCGGTTATTAATAATCGCTCTCTGGCAAAATTCATATAATACGGATAGTTTCGTACAGGACTGTTTGGTGTTATATTTTCCGGTATCTCTTCTTTAAAGGGAATATCCCGATATTCGGACAGAAATTCAGATGTATCATCCGTAACTTTTTTCCAGTTGTTAATGTCTAATAGATTTTCGGTTAATAATCCTGCAAACAATCCTTCGGAAGTAGCCGCATAGAGCTGATTATCTGAAACGTTACATGCCAGGACATTTTTGTTCAGCGGATAGTAATTACTGATTTCCCGTTTTTTCAGATTGATGCACAGAATACCTGATGCTGTAGATAAATAAGCAGATTCTTTATGGAAACAAGCATGGTTGACAGATTTATCCTGCGTCATATTTTTGTTTTTATAATCAGGCAGATTATAAACATCCTCTTCATTTACCAGTAGATCAATGTTTGCATTAGAATAAACAATGACTAATGTTTTATGAGTGGCCTGATAAGCTATATAGGATATTTCTGTGTCGCTTAGCGGGAGTGATTTGGAATATGTGCGTATACTGTTATCCTCTTTGTCATAAGCATATAAATCTCCGTTGGCAAGAACAAAGAGTTTGCTTCCTATGACTTCACTGCGGGTAGGATTATGATAAGAAAGGTACGTTTGCCACTCTCCTATTGCATTTTGTGCATTAACGGGCAGTAGAATACATAAGCTGAATAAAAGTATATATAAAAATCTCATAAAAAGGTCAGAGCTGTATTAGTTTGTAAGCAACACACTTACAAACTAATAACTCTATATTTATGAGTTTATTGTATACTATTGAGGAATTTGCAGAGTTTGTTTGTGGCTATGGCACGATGGCTTATTTTGTTTTTCAATTCATTACCCATCTCTGCAAAGGTTTGCGAATAACCTTCGGGGACAAATATCGGATCGTAGCCGAAACCTGAATTCCCTCGTCTGCCTTTGATAATTTCTCCTTTGATAGTACCCTCAAACAAGTGCTCTTTTCCGTTAATAATCAGGGCAAATACAGTGCGGAATTGCGCTTTCCGGTTTTCTATTCCTTCCATACTGCGCAGGAGTTTCAGCATATTTGCTTTTGCATTGTGTCCGTCTCCGGCATAGCGGGCAGAGTAAACTCCAGGTTCTCCGTTCAGCGCTTCTACCTCCAGTCCGGTGTCATCGGCAAAGCAGTCCATCTGGTAGTTTTCAAAAATGTATTGAGTTTTCAGCAAGGCATTTCCTTCCAAAGTATCTGCTGTTTCGGGAATGTCTACATAGCAGTGAATGTCTTTCAGGCTAAGGAGTTCTATCCTATTGCCTAAAATGGCAGTTACCTCTTCCAATTTGTGTGCATTGTTTGTGGCAAATACAAATTTCCTTTTCATAATAATTGGTATTATTTATCGTTGTATATTTGTGCAAAAGTACAAAAGATGAAGGGAATATTTCTTAATAAGGACATAAAATATGCTTTGTTCATATTGTCTTTAACTATAGGTTATGGACTTCTCTTCGTTATATGGGAATTTCGGGATATTCCTTGCTCCGGTTTTACTGATTTTCTGATACTTGTATTGCAATGGGGAATCATTACCTTAGCTTCTTTTCCCTTATTTCTTCTGTTGGGAATCAACAGATATGTTTTCTCTGTTTCTTTTCCGGTTATTGTGTTACTTAGCGGTGTTTTTGCCTATTTTCGTTGTTCGCTTCATATTACGCTAACTCCGATGCTGATCGATCTAATTGCAGTAAATGATGCAGGTTTCGGAACGGGCTTTATTACTTTGAAGTTGTTTCTGTTTATTCTGGCTGCCTTATTGTATTCTTTGGTTGCCGTGTATTGGCGTTTCAGTAAAATACAAGTAAATAGATGGGAACTTTTTGTAGTATCTTCCTTATGTCTGTTGTTTGTGTTTCATGGGGTGGGAAAATTGTCCGGTTCCGTATCACGGCGTATGCCGGCTTCTTTCTTTTATGTATTAAAAGATTATATGTTGCAACGACAGGCACAGGGTACACGAATCGACTTCAAGGGAGATATGCGTTGTGATGTAGATACCTTGACCGTAATTGTGGTATTGGGGGAATCATTGCGTGCCGACCATTTGCAACTGAATGGATATAGAAGAAACACTACTCCTTTACTTGCATCTGATGTACGGATCTGTTCCTTTCCGAATGTTTATACCAAAGAGGTTTTTACGCATACCAGTCTGCCGGTTATTTTAACAAGAGCAGACAGTATTGATGATAAGAGGGCACAAACAGAACGATCTTTTATTTCTCTTTTTAAAAAGGCCGGTTTTCGTACATCTTGGCTTGCCAGTCAGGAACCTGTAAATAGCTATTCGGATTTTATGTATGAAGCCGATACATTGATATATGCTAATGAGGGTTTGATAAATGGCTGGATGGAGCTTTACTGACTTTTTATCTGAAAGAATTAGAATATTCAAACCCACGGAAGTTGATTGTTCTTCATACGATAGGTTCACATTGGTGGTATAATTCTCATTTTGAAAAAGAAGTTTTCTCTCCTGTTCTACGTTCAAAAAATATTTCTTCAAGTACCCGGGAGGCTATTATAAATTCTTATGATAACACTGTCTTATATACAGATTGTTTTTTGCATCAGCTGATCGAAGAGTTGAGAGATAAAGCGGCCATTCTTATTTATCTTTCCGACCATGGAGAATCTTTGGGAGAAAATGAAAAGTATCTTCATGCAGAAGATAATGAACCGCTTCATTATCCGGCAGCTTTTGTATGGTACTCGGTTAAGTATGAGAAATTATTTCCTCAGAAGATAGAAGCTATGAAAAGAAATGCTGTGAAACATGTCACTACGAGCTTCATGTTTCACAGCATTTTGGATGCTTCTTCCATTACATCTGCTTATTTGGATGAAGAACAAAGCATATTCAAATAAGGGCTTATTTCACTTTCAACCGGTCAAAACCTTCTCCATATACTCCGATAACGGAACTTTGAGAGATAAATGCGTTCGGGTCAATGTCTTTCACCAAACGGAAAATGTCGATTGACTGGCGCTTATAAGCTAATACAACGAGTACTTTTACATTGTGTTTACTGTACCATCCTATACCGTCCAGCACGGTTACGCCGCGGTGTGTCTCCTTCGTGATGCGGTCGGCAATCTTTTCATACTCTTTGGAGAAGATGAAGAATTGCACGGACTGGCGGGCACTGTTCACAATATAGTCTAATACGAAACCGATAACAAACAAAGTTACAAAACCAAATATCACGCGTCTCCAGTCATGGAATACGAAGTAACAGGAACTGATGATAATCACATCGCAAAGCATTACCATACGTCCCAGTGTGACGTCTTTATACTTATGTATGATAGCGGCGATAATATCCGTTCCTCCCGTGCTTCCGTTGCAATTGAATACAACCCCAAGGCCTGCACCGCACATGACGGCACCTATCATGCAAGCCATGAAGTCCTGTCCCGGTCCCAGTATAAGCGGTGGCGTATTGTCGGGACCATTTACGAGTACCTGGAAAAACCATAAAAAGAATGTCAGTCCGAAGATGGCGAACGTGGTTTTAATACTGAATTTAGGACCCAGTATTTTGATGGCAAATGTCATTAAGACAGCATTGATGATGAAGTATGACCATTGGATGGGAAACCCCGTGGCGTAATAAATAATTGCACCGATACCCGTAGTTCCTCCCGTCGTTATCTGATAAGGAATCAGAAACAATGCCCATCCCAAGGCATAGCTGATAAGACCGACAGTGATGAAGATATAGTCTCGCAACTCTCTCATCATTTCGGCTTTGGTTGGTTTTGTGATTTGCATATTAATCAGTTGCAAGCTACGAGCTACGAGCTACAAGTGTAGGTAAATGAAGACAGGCTGACTTGTCTCTTGTAGCCCGTAGCTCGTAACTAATTTATTTAATAACAATGTTTACGATTTTCTTCGGGACGACAATCACCTTCACTACTGATTTGCCTTCCATCCATTTAGCCGAACGTTCATCTGCCAATACGGTGCTTTGAATGGTTTCTGAAGTTTCGTCAGCAGGGAATTCCATATTGAAGCGTGCCTTGCCATTGAAAGATATGGTGTAGTTGATTGTATCTTCCACCAGGTATTCTTCGTTGTAAGCAGGCCACTCGGCATCGCAAACTGAGTCTGCATGGCCCAGTGTATCCCACAACTCTTCACATACGTGCGGAGCGAAAGGAGCTAATACGATAACCAGTTGATTCAATATTTCTTTCTTGCTGCATTTCAGACTGAATAACTCGTTTACGCAGATCATGAAAGCACTGACGGAAGTATTGTAAGAGAACTGTTCAATATCACCCGTTACTTTCTTAATCAGTTTATGCAAAGATTTCAGTTCTTCCTTGGTTGCAGGTTCATCCGTCACCATATAATTGCCGTTACGGTCGTAGAACAGTGACCAGAACTTCTTGATGAAGCGGTATACACCGTCGATACCGTTCGTATCCCAAGGCTTGGATTGCTCTACCGGACCGAGGAACATCTCATACATACGCAATGTATCCGCACCGTATTTCTCAACAATCATATCGGGATTAACGACGTTGAACATGGATTTACTCATCTTCTCCACAGCCCAGCCGCAGATGTATTTACCATCTTCCAGGATAAACTCAGCGTTGGCAAATTCAGGACGCCATGCTTTGAAAGCTTCAAGATCCAGAATATCATTGGATACGATATTTACATCCACGTGGAGTGGGGTAGTGTCGTACTGATTCTTCAGATTCAGAGAAACGAATTTATTGCTATCTTTGATACGGTATACGAAGTTACTCCGTCCCTGTATCATACCTTGATTAACCAACTTCTGGAACGGTTCTTCCACGATAGATACTCCTACATCGTACAGGAATTTGTTCCAGAAACGTGAATAAATCAAGTGTCCCGTAGCATGTTCCGTACCACCCACATAGAGGTCGACGCTTCTCCAGTATTCATCTATTTTCTTATCAACCAATGCTTTGTTGTTATGCGGGTCCATATAGCGCAGATAGTAAGCGCTGGAACCTGCAAAGCCCGGCATGGTATTCAGTTCAAGAGGGAATACGGTGACGTTATCTATCTTTTCATTCTCTACCACACATTTGTTTACAGTGTCCCAAGCCCATTTGGTAGCATGTCCCAACGGTGGCTCTCCGGTTTCGGTAGGAAGGAATTTGGCAACTTCCGGCAATTCAAGCGGCAAACAGCTTTCATCAATCATATAAGGCATTCCATCCTTGTAGTAAACCGGGAACGGTTCGCCCCAGTAGCGCTGGCGGGAGAAGATAGCGTCACGAAGACGATAATTCACCTTTACGCGTCCCAGATTATGTTCTTTTACGTAGTTCTTGGTCTTTTCGATAGCTTCTTTGATGGTCAGTCCGTTCAATGTAAGATCACAGTAAGGAGTTACATCAGGTCTCGGAGAGTTGCAAACGATACCTTCTTTGGCATCAAAGCTTTCTTCGCTGACATCACAGCCTTCTACCAACGGACGGATCTCCAATCCGAAATGTTTGGCGAAAGCATAGTCACGACTATCGTGTGCAGGTACAGCCATGATGGCACCTGTACCATAACCGGCAAGTACATAGTCGCTAATCCAGATGGGCACTGCCTCACCTGTGAAAGGATTAATGGCATAACTTCCGGAGAATACCCCCGTCACGCTGCGGTCTGTAATACGATCACGTTCGGTACGTTTCTTTGTGCGTTCCAGATAAGCGTTAACTTCATCTTTTTGTTCAGGAGCAGTCAACTGGGCTACCAATTCGCTTTCCGGTGCCAACACCATGAAAGTAACACCGAACATCGTATCTGCACGAGTCGTGAAGATGGTAAATTCCAGATCGCTGTCTTTTACTTTGAACTGTACTTCGGCACCTTCGCTGCGACCGATCCAGTTTCTTTGAGTTTCTTTCAGAGAATCTGTCCAGTCGATGACATCCAGTCCGTCCAACAAGCGTTGCGCATAGGCGGAAACACGAAGACACCATTGGCGCATCTTCTTCTGAACTACGGGGAAACCTCCGCGTTCGGATACACCGTCTATCACTTCATCGTTGGCCAGAACCGTACCCAATTGGGCGCACCAGTTTACCATCGTTTCACCCAGATAGGCGATGCGATAGTTCATCAGGATTTCCTGTTTCTCTTTCTCGCTCTTGGCTTTCCACTCTTCGGCAGTGAAGTTGAGTTCTTCGCCACAAGCCACATTCATGCCGTTGGTGCCTATTTGTTCGAAGGCCTGTATCAGTTCTTCGATAGGGCGAGCCTGCTTTTCATCATTGCAATAATAGCTGTTGAACATCTTCTGGAATGCCCATTGCGTCCAATGATAATATTCCGGTTCGCAGGTACGTATTTCGCGGCTCCAGTCAAAACAGAAACCTATCTTATCCAACTGCTCACGGTAGCGGTCGATATTGTTGATCGTAGTAATTGCAGGATGTTGTCCCGTTTGTATAGCATATTGTTCGGCGGGAAGTCCGTAAGCATCATATCCCATGGGATTTAGTACATTGAAGCCCTGCAGTCGTTTGTAACGAGCATAAATGTCCGAAGCAATGTATCCCAGCGGGTGTCCTACGTGTAGGCCCGCACCGGAGGGGTAGGGGAACATGTTTAGTACATAGTACTTCTGCTTCGTCTCATCTTCCTTCACTTGGTAGGTTTTCTCTTCCACCCACCTTTTCTGCCACTTCTTTTCAATCTCCCTGAAATTGTACTCCATAATGGTTTTCTTTCGTTATTTTATGGTTGATACTTAGTTATATACTTTATAAACGGTGCAAATTTACGGGTTTATTTTCAGATTCATAGCTTAGTACAATAAAAAAGTATTTGTCCGTACCGTACCAGAGATACACTTGCTCCGTACCAAAGCCGTACTTTCTCCGTGCAGAGGTACTTTTGACCGAAGAATGTATGGAGCAAGTACGGTTCGAATACGTTTCAGACAGGTAGCGGAACATTCTGAAAATATATATATTTTCCTGTTTAGTAATAAAGTAGCGGAAAAGGTGGAAAAAATATAAATAAATGCTTGACAAAGTAATTTTTATTGCTTATATTTGTGAAGTGCTTATTAAAACTAATTCAAGTAATGTAATACAAAAAATGGCTAAGTTAATTCAATAGGATTTTACACAAAAGTGTTTTTAGGATATTTCAAGGGATGAAGTCTGAGAAGATTTCATCCCTTTTTGTTTATTTTTCTGCCAGATTGCTGAAAAACACTCTAATCACGTTGTTAATAAACGTGGGTGAAGTTTTTTAAAAACGTCACCCTTATTTATTAAAAACGTTTCCGGCGTCTATTAAATCCCTTGTTTTATTGTACAAAAAGTAGAAATGGTATATCTTTGCCCATAATTTATCGGGAACGTATGAATGAGAAGAAAAATTACACCTATCATCTGATAGCGATCTTCACCGTAGGAGTGTGGGGATTAACTTTTATCTCCACCAAAGTTTTAATAGCCAATGGACTTTCTCCGAAAGAAATCTTTCTGCTTCGTTTTCTGATTGCTTATATTGGTATCTGGTTTATATCTCCCCGCAAGCTGTTTGCAAATAACTGGAAAGATGAACTTTGGTTGTTGTTGGGTGGCATCACGGGCGGTTCCGTCTATTTTCTGACGGAGAATATGGCTTTGGGCATTACATTGGCTACTAATGTGGCGTTTATTGTTTGTACGGCTCCGTTGCTTACCACTATCTTTTCATTGATGATTTATAAGAAGGAAAAGGCTACCCGCACTTTGATAGGCGGTTCGCTGATCGCATTGGTAGGGGTGGCAATGGTGGTTTATAATGGGAGTTTTGTTTTGAAAATATCTCCGTTGGGCGATTGTCTTACTTTGGTTGCTGCTCTTTCATGGGCGTTCTATAGTCTGATAATGAAGAAGATGACAGGAAGGTATAATACTATTTTTATTACTCGCAAGATCTTTTTCTATGGTATATTGACTACGCTTCCCGTTTTTATGTTTCAACCTTGGAAGGCTGACCTTTCTTTGCTCATTCAGCCTTCCGTTCTGTTGAATTTATTGTTTCTGGGTGTAGTTGCTTCCCTTATTTGTTTTGCAGTTTGGAATGTTGTACTGAAAAATCTGGGAACGGTACGCGCTTCCAACTATATTTATCTCAATCCGCTGTTCACTTTGGTAGGATCGGCTATCCTGTTGGATGAACATCTCACAATTATTGCACTGATTGGGGCTACTTGTATTATGGGGGGAGTGTATATGGCTGGGAAAAGGTGATGTGTTGATAATCAAAAAACAAGTAATATGAAAGCTCGTTCAGTAATCCATATATCAATCATCGGTCTTTTATTCATTGTTCTGATACAATTGGGTGGAATGATTTATGCCTATAAAGCCCAGATGAAAGTAGCGGAACAGTCGCTTAACAAATGCTTCTGGATGGCGTTTACTGAGACAGTGGACGATATGGTGAATAATCTGCCTTATCCTGACGGGACAGTTGTGAATGTTATTTATTTCCCACATCGGTTAGGTTTGAATCAGAATGAATTTAGTCAGGTTGGCGCCCAACAAACGGCACAAACTTTACAAAAGGTATATAAGCAAAAAGAGTTTCCTTTAGCTAAACTGGACAGCGTATTGCAGAGTAAACTGGAACATGCCTATATCAAAGGAAATGTAACGGTGGAACGGTTTAATACAGATACGGGAGAAATATTGGAAAGTACCCATTCTGATATACACGCAAACAGCACTGCCATAACTTCTGAGAAGGCTTTTATATACAAAGAAGAGGGAGAAGCTGTACGAGCCATTGTTATTTTCCCTTTTGGGAATGTGATGCGAAATGTATTGCTTCTGTTTGTCATCACTTTCTTATTGCTGGGTGTAGTTGTCTATGCACTGGTTCTGCAAATCAAATCTCTTATCGGGCAGCAACATAATTTGCGGAAACAGCAACAGGACTTTTATACATTGGCTGAACAAATGCGCATACCGGTTTCTGAAATTGTATCGAAAATGCCGAATGAGACATGGGAAGTGATAGAGAAAAAGAGTACTGTTCTACTGGGTATGACGGAAAAAACGCTCTCGAATGCAAAGGCGGAAGCACTGCTTGAACCTACTCGCGGAAAGATTCCATTAAAAGCTTTTTCTGTCATTAGTATTGCCGGCTTGCTTTTATTATTATCAGTATGGGCGGTTTATGTATATCATATCAGTTACCGGCAAATGGAACTTCGTGCGCAAGAGCATTTTGAAAAAATGTTTTATGAAGAAACCTATTATAACCGGTATATTTCGTTTCTTAATGCTAATAAAGGTGTGGGAGAAGCGGTTAAGGTTACAGGTACCACTCCTTATGTTGATAGGGTAGTTAAGAATTTTCGGAAACTTTATCTTGATAAGGGATATCATATCTGGCGAAATTATGTTGTTGTGTATCATGTGGATTCGAAATTTGAAGAGAGCTATCAGCTACGTGCTGCCTATATCATGCAAGACAGCATTAATAATAATGCCCGGACACCTATAACTTTTTCTTTGCAATTTGCTGATAGTGTTTTCGGCGGGGAACTTCGCAAAGCTGGCGTATCAGATGAAATTGATATACATCAGATGAAATATCCTTCGCAAGAAGTGATAGGCTCTGTAGTAAATTCTCATGTAGGTATCATGGATATGACGACAAAGCTTATACCGTTGAATAAAGACAGTACCGAGTGTGTACGTGGTATTGTGCGCTCACCTCAGAAATCTATAATTGCTTCTATTTGGTATATGCTTTTGCCGCTTGGTATTACTTTTTTGTTTATGTGTGCTTGTGTTTATTTCCAGATACGTATCTGGCATGTGCAACGTAAGTTGAAGCAATTTCAGAAAGACTTTACTTACTCCATGATACACGACATGAAATCTCCTCTGAGTTCTATAATGATGGGAGCTCATATTCTGGTGAGCGGTAAGCTGGCAGATAAACCGGAAAAGATGGAGAAGTACAAGCAGGTAATAATTGATGAGTGTGAACATTTGCTGGCACTCTCCGGCCGGGTATTGATGCTGACCCAGATAGAACGGGGTGAATTGGAACTTCATAAAGAAATTATTCCCTTGGCTCCTTTGTTGAAAGATATCACGGAAAAGTATCTGCTGAAAGCGACTAAGAAAGTTAGCTTCATGATAAAGTGTGAAGAGACCTGTTCAGTGTATGCGGATATCTTCTGTTTGCGTGAAATACTTGGCAATCTGATTGATAATGCGATTAAATATTCAAAGGATGAAGTGGAAATTCTTCTTTCCTGTGAAGAGGTAGCCGGTTCTACAATAATCAAAGTGCGGGATAACGGTATCGGAATTCCGTTGAAAGAGCAATGGAAGATATTTAATAAGTTTGAGAGACTGTCCGCCAATAATCGTAAATCAGGTATTTCGGGCTTTGGCTTGGGACTGAGTTATGTGCTTCAGGTGATGAAAGCGCATGATGGTATGATTAGTGTAGAAAGCGTAGAGGGAAGCTACAGTGAATTCACCATGCGCTTCCCTCTGAACTGAAGTAATCCGTCACTTATTTCTCTGCAAACAGAATGATTTCTTCCGGTTGTGTGGAGTGTTCTACCATTAGATTCCAGCTACTTTCTTTTTTGTTCCATTCGTAGCTTTGGTAATTTACGCCCATTCCGTTGATTTGGTAAACGGCTTTGGTCTTTACATCGGTGTAGGCATTGTCTTTGCTGTTCCATGCTGCGTATTCCACGTTTACTTCTCCACCGCCGTATGAGAAGTTCAGGCAATACTGTTTCTCGAAGCGTTGGTTGTCTTTACTCCATTTCGATACCTCTTTGCTGGATACACGTCCTTCGGCATCATACGCATAGTTATATTGCAGATGATTCTGGAGATATTTATTCTCTTTCACTTTGTATACATTTTTGGTTTCTACACGATCTCCATTCATGCGGGTGTTGTAGGCAAAACCTTCCAGACTGTTGTTATTTACTGCGTTTACGATTGAAGTTACTGCAAATACTACTGATAATACTAAAGTTTTCATAATGGTGTTATTTTTTAAGTTATACATTCTGTTTTCTTTGTCCTTTCGACATTGCAAAGGTAAGCTGGTGGCAGCGGAATGAATGTTATCTCAATGTTATCATTAGGTTAACGTAGAAAAACGTTATATTTGTCCCCCAAACAATAGCAAGATGAAGCTTCGCTCACTCTATATCCTCTCTATTATAGGATTGTTTCTCGTTGTGGTGATACAATTGGGAGGCATGATATATGCTTATGACAACTATAAAAATGAGGCGAAGCGTACACTGAACGAATGTTTCCGGCAAGCTTTTATAGAAACGGTAGATAACCGGGTGAATAACCTGCCTTTTCCTGATTATACCGTACCATTCTATTCGTACATCCGCAGGGATGAAAAGATGCCTTACGATGAAATGGTATTTCTGGGATATCAGCAAGTAGCCTCTTTTCTGGAAGATGTTTATCATGTGGAGATACCTCTGGATGAGATGGAAGAGGTATTGGAAAAGAAGTTGAAATGGAAGAACATCGATAGGACCGTATGGATTGATTCGGTAGAAGATCACAGTAAATATTCCGCTTACAGGCGTTTCAAAACGGTTATCTCGGAGCAGGCATGGCTGAATGAAAGTAGGGGTAAAGCGATAGAAGCTACCATTATTTCTCCTT
>OGRF01001752.1_pt1 | contig 13653 bp, 13 predicted proteins | sample 1553381 | NCBI WGS metagenome assembly OGRF01 (sample SAMEA2580060, study PRJEB22360) | human gut metagenome | biome: human gut; feature: human-associated habitat; material: faeces | place: Denmark | collected 2008/2010
ATCGGAAGCGGTATTCGTCTGTTCGGTGGTTGGCGTCGTGGGCTGGGGTTCCGGAGAGACGCTGGAATCCGGCTTTTCCGGCTCCACAGGGGACTCCGAGCCATATTGCACCAGGTACTGCGCCGAGGCCAGCCACTGCTCGTTGTCGAAGTCCCGGCCAAGAACCAGCACCTTATCCTTGTACACCTTGACAAAATATCCCTGCGCGCCCTTGATGGTGGCCTGCGCGTCGCTCCACAGATAGGCCACGGAGGCCGTATTGAAAATCGTCGGCAAATTCTCGTCCCGCTCTTTCATGTTGGAAGCGGAATTCATTTCCCAATGGCTGTGGCCGCTAAACAGGATGACCTCGGGATAGTCCTTGAGGATCGCGGCAAATTCCTCCGCCCGGGCGTGAACGCAGGTCACATTTTTCAGGCCCAGGTCTGTCTGGACCTCCTTCAGGAAGTCCACCCGCTTGCCCAGACTGTCCAGCAGCGTGAAGCGGGCGTCCGGCGTTAAGATCGCCAGCACCATGCCGGGAAAGCCTGCGCCGGTGCCTACGTCGATGACGCGCTTGCCGGACAGATCCAGCTGCGCCGCCAGCGCCGCGCAGTCCAGCAGATGCAGGGTGGCTACGTCATGGGGAACGGTGATGGCCGTGAGGTTCATCACCTTGTTCTTTTCCAGCAGCAGTTCGGCGTAGCGCGCCAGCTTGTCCGCGGCGGCGGGGTCCAGGTCCAGGGCCGTCAGGCCGGCGGTCAGGAGGTCCCTCATTTCTGCTGTGCCTTCAGCAGGTCGCGGATCTCGGTCAGCAGCTCCTCGCTGGTGGGAGTCGGTTCTTCCTCCTCCTGCGGCTCCTCGTCCTTTTTGCCCAGCTTGTGCAGCTGGTTGATGGTCTTGACCATCAGGAAGATGACGAAGGCCACCAGAACAAAGTCAATGACCGTGCTCAGAAACGTGCCGATGCCCAGGGTAACAGCCTCGGTGACCACCTGGCCTGCCTCGTCCAGCACCTCCGGCTTCAGCACGATATTCAGCTGTCCCAGATCCACGCCGCCGATGAGCAGGCCGATCAGGGGCATGAACACATCGTTCACCAGAGAGGTGGTGATCTTACCGAACGCGGTACCGATGATCACGCCGACGGCCATGTCCATTACGTTGCCGCGCATGGCGAATTCCTTGAATTCCGCAAAAAATTTCTTCATGTGTAAAAGCTCCTATACTAAAAGTATAATTACGGATAACTATTACGATACGCTATCAGTGCAGCGGTACCAGGCGCTCCTTGCCGCCCATGTAGGGCTGCAGCGCCTTGGGCACCAGCACGGAGCCGTCCGCCTGCAGGTTGTTCTCCAGCAGGGCGATGAGCATACGGGGCGGGGCCACCACGGTGTTGTTCAGGGTGTGGGGCAGGTACAGTTTGCCGTCCTCGCCGCGGACGCGGATCTTCAGGCGGCGGGCCTGGGCGTCGCCCAGGTTGGAGCAGGAGCAGACCTCGAAGTACTTCTGCTGGCGGGGGCTCCAGGCCTCGATATCGCAGCTCTTGACCTTCAGGTCAGCCAGATCGCCGGAGCAGCAGTTCAGCTGGCGCACGGGGATCTCCATGCTGCGGAACAGCTCCACAGAGTTCTTCCAGAGCTTCTCGTACCAGTCGGCGCTCTCCTCGGGGCGGCAGACCACGATCATCTCCTGCTTCTCGAACTGGTGGATGCGGTAGATGCCGCGCTCCTCGATGCCGTGTGCGCCCTTCTCCTTGCGGAAGCAGGGGCTGTAGGAGGTCAGGGTCAGGGGCAGAGTGGCCTCGTCCAGGGTCTGGTCGATGAAGCGGCCGATCATGGTGTGCTCACTGGTACCGATCAGGTACAGATCCTCGCCCTCGATCTTGTACATCATGGCATCCATTTCGGGGAAGGACATCACGCCCTGCACCACGTTGCCGTGCATCATAAAGGGAGGAATGACATAGGTGAAGCCCTTGTCGATCATAAAGTCGCGGGCATAAGCCAGCACAGCCTCGTGCAGGCGGGCAATGTTGCCCAGCAGGTAGTAGAAGCCATTGCCGGCAACGCGGCCAGCAGCGTCCATATCGATGCCGTCAAAGCTCTCCATGATCTCGGTGTGGTACGGGATGGGGAAATCGGGCACCACAGGCTCGCCAAAGCGCTGAGCCTCCACGTTGTAGGTGTCATCGGGGCCGATGGGCACGCTGGGGTCGATCATCTGGGGGATGGTGTACATGATCTCCTGGATGCGGTCAGCCAGCTTTGCTTCCTCGGCTTCCAGCTCTGCCATCTTGTCCGCATCGGCCTTGACGGCGGCGTTGTTGGCATCAATCTGCGCCTGCAGCTGGGCCTTCTGGGTCTCGTCGGTGCACTTCTTCAGCTGACCGAACAGGGGGCCGTTGGCCTTGCTCAGCTTGTTGCGGGCAGCCTTCAGGCTCTCAACTTCCTTCAGGCACTCGCGGTACTTTGCGTCCTTCTCGATGACTTCATCCACCAGAGGGAGCTTGGCATCCTGGAACTTCTTCTTGATGTTTTCCTTGACAGCATCCGGGTTGTCACGGACAAATTTGATATCAAGCATGATTTACTCTCCTTACTCTATTTCGGTTCGCATGGGGCGGGTAAGCCCTTTCCCATGCCGTTCAAAGGCGGCGTGCGCCTTAGATCGCTATGTTTTTCTTCTCGGGCAGGCTTGCCTTCGTACAACCTCTCAGTCGGGCTTGCGCCCGCCAGCTCCCCTAGTAGGGGAGCCTCTGGCGTATACGAAAAGCTTCCATCGGCTGCCAAGGCCTCTCCTACTGGGCAACAACAATGACGGAGAGATTTAATCCTCAACCTGATATTGCCCTAATAAGTTTGCAAAAGCCTTCAGCTGCTCATCCGAGTAGAAGTGGACGGTCAGCTTGCCCTTGCCGTCGTGGTAGGCCACATTGACCTCACTGCCCAGCGCCTGCTTCAGGCTCTCCTCCACCTCCACAGGCAGGGTGCCGCGCGGGGCGGGCTCCACAGGCTCTTTGGGGGGCTTGGCCAGCTTCTTGCACAGGGCCTCTGCCTGCCGGACGTTCAGCTCATGGTCGGCAATGATCTGTGCCGCCTGCTCCTGCAGCTCCGGGGTGGGCAGGCCCAGCACCACCTTTGCGTGGCCTGTGGTGAGAAAACCGCTCTTCAGCAGCTCCAGCACCGTTTCGGGCAGGTTGAGCAGACGCAGGCTGTTGGCCAGCGCACTGCGGCTCTTGCCCAGTTTGCGGGCGGCCTGCTCCTGGGTCAGGTCACAGCGGGTCATCAGTTCCCGGATGCCCAGTGCTTCTTCCACCGGGTCCAGATCCTCGCGCTGAAGGTTTTCCACCAGCGCCAGCTCCATGGCCTGCTCATCCGTGACATCCTTCACGACGACAGGAGCCTCGGTCAGGCCCGCCATCCGGCAGGCACGCCAGCGGCGCTCACCGGCCACGATGAGATAGCGGTCCACCCCGTGGGGCCGCACCGCGATGGGCTGCAGCAAACCGTGCTCTGAGATGCTGGCCGCCAGCTCTGCCAGCGTTTCCTCATCAAAGGTCTTGCGGGGCTGGGCCGGGTCCGGCTCGATCTCCCGCAGGGGCAGCGTCTCGATCCGGTTATCGGACTCAAAGCTGGGGGCTGTGTCCTCAAACAGACTTTCCAGGCCCCGGCCCAGTCCTCCTCTTTTTTTTGCCATAGGTTACGCTTCCCCCCGCTTCACTTGTTCCAGTGCGCTTTTCTGCTCGGCGGGGGCACTGTTCCCTTTTGTGCGGCGGCGTGCCGGCTCATGCGGGCGGTTGTTCTTTACGAACTCAATGGCGAGATCCATATAGGCCTCGCTGCCCTTGCCCTTGGGCTCATAGAAATTGATGGGCTGGCCGTAGCTGGGCGCTTCCGAGATGCGGATGGTGCGCGGGATGGTGGTCTTGTAGACCTTGGTGCCAAAATACTTTTTGACCTGATCCACCACCTGCAGCGTCAGGTTGAACCGCCCGGAGAACATGGTGAACACCACGCCCTCGATGTCCAGATAGGGGTTGTACTTCTTGCGGATGGTCTTGAGGGTGCTGATGAGCTCCGACAGGCCCTCCAGTGCGTAATACTCACACTGGATGGGGATAAGCACGCTGTCGCAGGCGCACAGACCGTTCAGGGTGAGCAGATCCAGGCTGGGCGGGCAGTCCACAAAGATGAAGTCGTAGTCCTTCTGCACCGAGGCCAGCGCCTTGCGCAGGCGGCTTTCGCGGCCCGGCAGGTCGATCATTTCCAGACCCGCACCCGCAAGCCGGGTGTTGGAACCGATGACATCGGTGCGGAACTCGGTCTTGCGGATGGCATCCTTTGCCTCCGCCTCACCGATCAGCAGCTCATAAGTACCCACATCGACACTCCGCTTGGGAATGCCGTAACCGGTGGTGGTATTGCCCTGCGGGTCCAGATCGACGATGAGCGTCTTTTTGCCCAGAGCCGCAACGCAGGACGAAAGGTTCACGGCCGTGGTGGTCTTGCCCACGCCGCCTTTTTGGTTTGCAATTGCAACGATTTTAGCCACGCTCTTTGTTTCCTCCCGGGAAAATTATTTGTTCCACGTGGAACATTCGAGGCCGGGCCCCGCTGTTTTCCCACCAGCAAAGCCCCTTTAAAGACTAGTATAGCACATCAGCGCGGCTTTTTGAACCTGTTTCCTGATTATTTTGCGTAAAAACCCTGTGGAATTGCATTTTTTGTGAAAATTGCGATGCGTTTTATCTTTGCGCGGCTGCGGTTGGAATGCGCACCGTGTATTCGATATAGCCGTCCCGCTCTTCCCTGTGGGCCGTAGCTGGCACACCGTTGTCCGTCATCAGCCGGATGGCATGGTCGATGGTGTTGACAAAGATGCGCACATCCTTGACCATGGAGATGCGGTGTCTGCCCGGGGCGGCGGCATTGAGCACCTGTTCAATGTACAGGTCGGTCTGCCGGGCATTCATCCGCCGCTTGGCAATGGTGATAAGGGCTTCGCTCCGCCGGTTCTCGGGCAGGCGCAGGACAGCCCGGGCGTGGCGCTCGGTCAGGCCATTGTCCAGCACGAACTGCCTTTGGTCGGTGGTCAGCTGCAGCAGCCGCAGCTTGTTGGCAAGGGTGGGCTGTGCCATGCCCAGCCGTTTGGCCGCCTCAGCCTGGGTGCAGTCCCAAAGGGCAATCACATCCCGCAGCCCCTGTGCCTGCTCAAAGGGGTTCAGGTCTTCCCTCTGGATGTTTTCCAGCAGCCCCAGCGCCGCAGTCCGCTGGTCGCCGCAGTCGCAGAGGATGGCCGGAATGGTCTCCATCCTGGCCAGCTTGCAGGCGCGGAGCCGCCGCTCCCCTGCCACCAGCTCGTAACCACCCTCGACCTTCCGCACCGAGATGGGCTGCAGCAGGCCGTTTTCCCGGATGCTCTGAGCCAGCCCCGCCAGCTCCTTTTCATCAAAAACTGTCCGAGCCTGAAACGGCGAGGGACGGATGCTTTCCACGGGCAGAGTGTAGATCTTTCCGGCAGATTTCTTCCATTCAAACATGATTCTTTCCCCTTTCGCTGAAATGTGACGCAGTTTTCCACTGTTTCCCGGGAAACGGTGGAAAACTCACTCATTGCAGTTCCAGTGTACCAGAAATCAAAAAGCCCTGCCAGAAGAATCGTTCGGCAGGGCTTTGCATTTATCTTGCGGTTTTGCGTTATTTCAGCGGAGACTTTGCGATCTTTCCACCGTTTCTGGGGTAGGCTGTCGGAGTTTGCGAAATCTTTTTGCAGAGGATGAGGGTGCGGGTATCGCCGCCCGGCAGATGCAGGGTGCGGGTCTCCTTGTACTCGCCGCCCAGCTTCCGGATGGCACCGCGGGCTGCAGCCAGCTCCTCCTCGCCGGAAGCGCCTTTCATGGCAAGGAAGCTGCCACCCACCTTGACCAGCGGTAAGCAGTACTCGGCCAGCATGGGCAGAGCCGCCACCGCACGGGCAGAGGCCAGATCAAACTGCTCCCGCCATGCTTTGCGGGCGGCTTCCTCGGCGCGCTCCTTGGCAAACTCCACCCCGGTCAGGCCCAGCTGAGCGCAGGCATACTTCAAGAACTCCACCCGCTTGCCGGTGGGCTCCATCAGGGTCAGCTCCAACTCGGGCTTGTAGATCTTTGTCACGATGCCCGGGAATCCGGCACCGGCACCCACGTCCACCATCTTCCCTGCTACCTCGGGCTGGCTGGCAAACAGCAGGCTGTCGAGGAAGTGCTTGTCCTCAATGCCCTCCGGGTCGGTGATGGCGGTCAGATTGACCTTCTGGTTGTAGTCCACCAGGATCTGCGCAAAGGCATCCAGCTGGTCCAGCTGTTCCCCGGTCAGCGCAATGTTCCACATGGAACATTTTTGCTCTAATCTGTTCTTGTCGATCATTTATCTGTCCCTTTTCGTTTTAGGCAATTCTTTTATCTTTCTACCAATGGCTCTCCTATCAGGGGAGCTGTCGCCGCAGGCGACTGAGAGGTTGTACGAAGGATCACTTCATCTCTTTCACCCTATTCCACCCCCGGATCACTTCCCACCGGCCCACAGAAGCGTCTGCGGGCTTATCGGCGGAGATGAGCTGGCTTTCAACAGCCCAAGTCAGAGCCTTCTGCTCGTCGGTGGCATCCTCAGCCATCACAGCGGCAGGGGCGGGTTTGCCAGCTTCGGTCCAGAGGAGTTTTGCCAGTTCGGTGGTGTTCTGGGGGATAGCTGCACCGGCAGGCAGGACAGTGTTCAGGTACAGTTCCGTGCCGATCATGTAACCGGTATAACCCAGCACAGCCGTACCGGCACCGGCAACACCGATCATGGCAGCGGTACCCAGCACGCCGGGACCTTCGCTTTCAATGGTGGCATCCTGCGTCATGGCCTCGATGGTCACAGCCTGTGCAGGCATCTTGAAGGTCAGGGGGTTCTCCTTGACGTTCACATCCAGCTTCGCATCACTGTTAATGCTCCACAGGTCAAACACAATCGCATCGGTGGGGGCGGTGTATTTCACCGTCACTTCGGCATTTTCGGGAACTTTAGCCGTCAGGGTGCCATCCTCGGCCTTGGTAAATTCCACTGCCTTGCCGTCAGCATCCTTCACGGTCACTTCGGCGTTCTTGACGGTCAGGTCGTACGTATCTTCCTTCTTGTCATTGTCCTTGTTGGTGTCATCCGGCTTGTTGTCGCCCGGCTTCTGGGGCAGGGTGCCGCCGTTGTTGGTCAGCTTGCTTTCATCAAACTTGCCGCCGGAGATCACACCGGTTTTCTCATTGGTCACAGCACCGGTAAAGTTGCCGTTGCCAATGGTTCCGTTGTTTGTCACCTTGCCAGAAAACGTACCATCGTTAATTGCGCCATTATTGGTCACTTCGCCGGAAAACGTACCATTCTCAATTTTACCATCGCTCTCGTTTGTCACGCCTCCAGAGAATTGAGTCGCCTTTTCTCCGGTCGTTGTGATTGTGCCCTTATTGGTCACTTCACCAGTTACGGTACCGCCGTTGGCGTTCAGGGTTCCGTTGTTTTCAATGGGAATGTTCAGGGTACCACCCGTACCACTGTCAATCAATGTCAGATTACCATAATTGATGATTTTCTTTTCGGCGTTTTCTCCAGCAACCTGCTTGCCCGTCAGATCAACAGTAACTGTAACGCCCTCGGGGATGGTCAATGTATTATCCATGCCGTACGGTGGTATGCCGTTCGGTGTCACATAGCTCAGGAATTTGAGCTGAGCATTCCCATGCGCTTTGTCTTGAATCGCTTTTAAGGTTGATTCATCCGGCCAACTGTAGCCAATCAGTTTGACATACGCCTCATATTCTACCGCATTGCGTACACCAGCAGTGGAAGCATCTTCAATTCTTTTGAATTTTCCGCTTTCAATCTTTCCCGCAGACTCATTTACGACTGTTCCGGTAAACTCAGCATTCCCCGTTCCGGTAATCGTTCCACGGTTTTGGATTTTTCCGCTGACGGTAGCATTATTTACACGCAGCTGAACACCAGTATGAATGACCATATCATAGCGTTCACTGTTTGTAATGGTGCCGCCACTCAGTAAGATCTCTGTATTGCTACGAGAGGAAGTCCATAAACCATATCCTTTGTTGTTGTCGATGGTTCCTCCACTCATTATGAACTTGGACGTTCCACTCCAAGCAATCGAAACACCATCATTGCTGCAATTTTTGATTTCAGCCGAGTCGCTCATGTTAAAAGTACAGGTGTTTCCAGAGTCAGGATACATTTCTACGCCTGCACCTTCTGGTGCTGTACAATTTTCAATTGCGCCTCCGGTCATGTTGAAGGTGCCATCCCTCATGTACACACCGCCACCGCTTGTGCTTGCGGTAAAGCCCTGAATGGTGCCGCCACTGATCGTCAGGGCACTGCCGGAGCCTTCCATATAGATTGCTCCGCCGGAACCTGTTACCGTACCATTGCCCTGAATGATACCATTGCCCACACTATCCTTGATTTCCAGCGTGCCGCCATTCGAGATGTTAAACGCTCTCTGGTTATTTGCCGCTGTAATGGTGTGGCCATTCAGATCAATGCTCAGTTTTTTATTATTGATAGAGAGAGTGCCTGTTAACGTAATATCGCCGCTCAATTGGACATTTCCGCCGTTTGTAGCAGCAGCTCTCAGCCCCGTCAAATCTAAAACCGGTGTAGCTGTACCGCTCGAAGTGCCGCCCGTTGCGTCCGACAGCGTTATCGCATCATCTCCCAGGGTTGTACCCCCCCCCTACTGTTGCCAGAGCGGGTGCAGGCATTATGCTGACTGCCATACTGACTGCCAGTGCCATACTAATCAATCGTTTTTTCATCTGCAAAAGCCCCCTTATAAAAATATGTTCCGCAGATCTGCCCCGGCAGGAAAGCCGGACGCATCCGTTGCTTTTTTGTCCACGGTGGACAAATCATCAGCACCATTGTAACAAATTTTGGAGCATTTGGCAATGTTTTAAGGCAAATTGTCAAATATCCGGTAAAATGGCCTTTCAGCCTGCATTTCGTCCCGAGGAAGGCGGTGATTTCTCCTTGACTTTTGCACCTGTGCAGCACATAATAAGGTCGCGAATGTAAATTGGTGCGTATCCATGGTATCACCAAGCAGCAAGAAGCCCCATCGGTAGTGCCTATACCGACGGGGCTTCCTGCTTTGCTGGGGGTTAGTGCTTACCGGCCTTGAACCATCTGTCAAGCCACTTGCAAATGACAAACCCACACAGAAACAGCAACAGCGGCCCGCACTCTCCGGCAGGCCGCTTTGCGTCAATCTTCTCTCTTCAATTCTTCTTGCAGCAGCCGTTTGAACAAAACCGGGTAATTACTTGCACCATGCACGATATGGTAGACGAACACAGTATCCACAATCAGCCGATAGACGCAGAGATACTGCCCGGCGATCACATAGCGATAGCCGCTTTTCAGCAGTTCGGCATCTCTTGGAAGCGAACCCGACAGCGGGAAACGTTCCAACCGCGAAAGAGAATCCAAGATTCGGTCCGTGATTTTTCGGGCAGAATTCGGCCCTACCAGATTCATGTGAAGCTCTGCGATTGCTTCCAGTTCCCGCTGTGCCGACTCCAGAATTTCGATCTTAGCCACGACGATAGATCTCCTCCAGCCGTTTTCTGGAATCCTCCAGCGTGTAAGCCGGAGCACCAGCAAGCCTTCCCTGTTCCGCTGCTTCCAGCTTTGCCCGGAGTTTCAACGCCTCTTCCCGCTGTTCGAATGCTTCAATGCTCATCACAACAAGGTCACCCTCTCCATTTTTTGTAATGTAGATTGGCTCGCCCGCTCCGTGCGCCAGATTTGAAATGGAACCGTAGTCATTGCGAAGCGCCGTAGACGACTTAATAATCATAATGCGCACCCCCTAAATGATTCTAATATAATTCTATCAGAATCATTCATTTTCTTCAAGCGTTCTCATCAAAAAAGCGGCCCGCCCTCTCCGGCAGGCCGCTTTGCGTCAATCCGTATCGTATTCGGTACCGGCCCCACCGGTCGGCGGCTCCGTCTGCCCGGCAGACGGTGTGGTACCGGCGGAAGGAGTCGTGGTCTCAGGCGGGGTGGCGGGCACCTCGGCCTCGACCTCTGCCGCCATATAGACGATGATGGTCGAGCCGACCTCCACCATGGCACCGGGCTCCTCGCTGCAATAGGCCACACAGCCCGAAACATAGGAGCCATCGTTATAAATGGGATAGAAGCTCGCATTCAGCCCCACCTGCGCCAGCTGCTGCTCCGCGCCGTCCCGGGTAAAGCCTGCCACGTTGGGCATCTCCACCATCTGCGGGCCGCGGCTGACCACCAGATCGATGGTGCTGCCCTTTTCGATGACCTCTCCGGCTTCGGGGGTCTGACGGATGATCTTGCCCTTTTCCACGGTATCACTGTATTCCATGGTCACATAGAACAGGTAATCCCCGGCATAGCTGTTGTTGTTGCGCACCTGCGAATCGTAGTCCATCCCCACAAAGTCAGGGGCCAGATTCACCGGCTCTGTCACCAGCGAGCTGGCCGGTTCGGAGGCCGGGGTGGATTCCGCAGGCTTTGCGGTGTGCAGCCCCTGATTCACCAGCCCCCACACGATGAGCAATGTCAGGATGGCCAGCAGGATCAGGATGGCCGCCAGCAGGTTGCGCAGGCTGAGTATATGCTTTTTCCGTTCCTCTTCCTCGGTGGACTGAGGGCGCGGGGCGGCCTGCTGCAGGGTCTGGGTAAGCTCCGTGGTATACTCCTGGCTGCTCAGTGCCCGGAACAGCTGGGGCACGGTCTGGATGCGCTCGGCAGGCCTGAGCTGCAGGCCCATCCAGAGCACATCCGAAACATACTCCGGCACCGCCCGTTCCAGCGTGCGGGCGCGGGGGTTGGAGTCCGACACCAGCCGCTGTGCCGCAGGAACAGGGCTCTGCCCGCAGACCATCCGGTAGACCACGGCGGCAAGGCTGTATTCGTCGGTGTAACGACCCTCGAATTCGGTGGTGGAATACTGCTCCGGTGCCGAGTAGCCCTCGTACAGCTGCTCGTGCAGGCCGCTGCCCGCCGTGCGCAGCCCCACGGTGGCGTAGCCCGTCAGGCGTGCCCGGCCGTTTTCCAGCACCCGGATGTTTTCCGGGCAGATGCCCCGGTGCACCAACCCTACCTGATGCATGGCCGCCACGCCGTCAAACACAGGCTGCAGCATATTGCGGGCCGTCTCGGCCGAAACCGGGCTGGGACGCTCATCCAGCCACTGCTGCAGCGGGATGCCGCCGGGGTTTTCCATCACGGCGTAGACGGTGTTGTTCTCCTCGAACACGTCCAACACAGCCTCCAGACCGTTTGCGGGGGTGATGCGCTGGATGGAGCGGTAGAGATCGGCAAAGTCCATCCGGGTGGTCTTGAACAGCACCTCGCTGCCCAGCTTGGGCCGGAGCAGCGCGTCCGTGCCCCGCTCCGCCGACAGCGTCAGGGGCATATACTCCTTGATGGTCACCCGGAACCGCCCGACGTTCTCCACGCCCCGGTACAGGATGCCCTCGCCGTCGATGCTCTGCATCTCGCCCACGGTATACCGTCCGGCCAACAGCGTGCCCACCGGTAGGCTGCCCGCCGGGTTGCGCCCGGCCAGTACCCCGCCGCAGTGCGGGCAAACCGACACCCGGTTCTCCAGCTCACCCATGCAGTACGGGCAGATGCGTTTTGCTTCCATGTGCGCCACCTCGTTTCTTCGTGGTCTGTTTCAAATCATTGTACCATATTTGCCCCCGCCGCGCAATCGGCAAAGCAAAAAAGCGCCGCCCTCTGAGTTTTTTCACAGGGGGCAGCGCTCAATTCGCACCAATATCAGCAGTAGAACTTCGATTCACCAAACACATCGTTCCACTGTGCCACAATGTAGCTTGAACGGCTTTCCAGAACATCTACAATTGCGTTCAACGTTCTGGCAGGAATCTTCGAGTTATTGTTGGCCACAATACAGCCTCCCGCTTCCGTAATCCAGATCTTTGTTGCGCTGGCATTCGGAACACCCTTTGCAACATGGACATGAACCGGTTCCAGCGGTGCACCTTCATTGCTCCAGAAGAAAATCACATAACCGAACAGCCGGAACAGACTAGGCACTTTCGATTCCCCCCTCATGCGAGAAGCGGATCAGAAGATGTGCCGTTGATTTGACCAGCTCTTTCAGGCTCGCCATCTCCATTTCAGAATAGCCATTATTGGTCCACAAATACCCCGGCAGAATACAGGTCGCCGACTTAAAGCCGTTTTCTACAGGTGTTTCAATCTGTACCTTTACCTGCTCCTGACTGCCATTCTGAATTGGCGAGGAATAAACGATTTCCGTCCCATCATTCAAGGTCATAAAAGGATAAAGCATCCGAACACCCTCTTTCTTAAAAGAAGTATACCATGAAATCCAGAAAGTTTCAATTATCGATAAATATCATCGCCGAGGCTGGTTCTAAACACTTAAGGGCGGAGGAGATGATCGTGGTTGCCTGCTGATGCTTTTCCGCCATGTAAAAAGCCGCTCTTTGTGCATCACAACACAAAAAGCGGCTTCATTACGTTCCTTATTCAGGCCTGCGGAGCATTATTCCGGCAGATCCTCTTCGTTCTCCAGGCTGTGCCAGACGTTCTGGACATCGTCGTTGTCCTCCAGGGCATCCAGCAGCTTGCCCATTGCCTTGAGCTGATCGGGGTCGGTCAGGCGGGTGGTGGTCATGGGGACCATGGCCAGATCATCGCTCAGGATCTCGTAGCCCTTCTCTTCCATGGCCTTGACCACAGCAGAGTAGTTCTCGGGATCGGTGGTGATCTCAGCAGCCTCTTCGCCTGCATCAAAGTCCTCGGCACCGGCATCCAGAGCATCCATCATCAGCTGGTCGGGGGCGGCATCTTCCAGGTCAACCACGATCACACCCTTCTGGGTGAACATGAAGCCAACGCAGCCCATCTGGCCCAGGTTGCCGCCAAACTTATCAAAGTAATGGCGCATGTTGGCAGCGGTACGGTTGCGGTTATCGGTCAGGGTTTCGACCATAACGGCAATGCCGCCGGGGCCGTAACCTTCATAGGTAATTGCTTCGTACTCGGTCTTATCGCCGCCCTCGGCACGCTTGATGATGCGCTGAATGTTATCATTCGGCACACTGTTCGCCTTAGCCTTAGCGATCAGGGCTGCCAGCTTGGAGTTGGAAGCGGGGTTGCCGCCGCCTTCCTTAACGGCAACAGCGATCTCGCGGCCGATCTTGGTGAAAACCTTGGCACGGGCGCCATCGGTCTTTTCTTTCTTGCGCTTAATGTTATTCCATTTGCTATGTCCGGACATGAAAATCCCCCTAAAAAATTGATGTGTAACCGCACATTGAAGGCGGTAAGATTCCCGCACCTTGCGCAAAGTGCGCGAACCGACAAATTACATTAGTATAGTATAGCACATTTCTATGCCGTTTTCAATGTTTTGGCGGTGTTTTTCTAGATGTATTTGAAAACAAAAAGCGGCAAACGTTTTGTAAATGCAGAACGAACTTTTTTTCAAGTGCTAACCATGTTGACGGAAACGGGGCTATGGTTGCAGCTTTCCCTTTCCGCTTTTATGTCTGCACTATTTTTACGGTCATTTCAGGTTGCGCAGGGCTTTGGGGTAATGGTTTTT
>OGRF01001754.1_pt1 | contig 13648 bp, 17 predicted proteins | sample 1553381 | NCBI WGS metagenome assembly OGRF01 (sample SAMEA2580060, study PRJEB22360) | human gut metagenome | biome: human gut; feature: human-associated habitat; material: faeces | place: Denmark | collected 2008/2010
AAAAGGAGAACCTTTGCAGTAATAAAATTACAAGGAGCAGCATATACTACATGATAAATATCCATACGGCAAACCTCAGACCGACGAAGTCGCTCGGGGTTCGGGAAACCGAGAGTATGGCTGTCGGAGACTAAGAGAAAAACTCCCGAATTTTTCGGGAGTCTCTTTTTTTTAGAGCCGGGAATTCCAGTAATCGAGTGAACGCTTTTCATATTTGCGTTTATGTTCATCGGTGCGCTGTCCCTCGATATATTGCTTTACAACATCCATAGAAACGGAACCCGTTGTTGCCACAAAATACGAAGGCGACCAAAGCGGGGCATTTCCATAGATGTGTTTTTTTACTATCCGATCGTATTCCGGGTGTGCATGAACCTCTTTGGAAAGCTGTGTCTTTAAGCTGCGGACAATATCAGTGATGTTCTTAGATGGTGGCAGGGACACAAGAAGATGGATGTGGTCTCTGTCTGTCTCTCCGGAGATCAGTTCTCCACCGTAGCCATCGCATAAGCGTTTTGCTGTTGCGACCATAAAATCCCCAATCTCATCTGTGATCACGGGTTTTCTCCATTTTGTGACAAAGACCATGTGGTAGGTGAGCAGGTAAACGGAATGTCTTGTCCTGATGTACTCTTTCATAAAAATACCCTCCAGATAATTGTAAATCGTACTTGTGTTTGGTACTATTATATAGTATAATATAAAAAGAATCAATATGTCAAATGAGATATATGGAAAGGAGAATCCATGGCAGCAAAAGATACGAAAAAGATGGAGATCCATACCTGTTATACGGTAAAGATCAAACACCAGCTGGATGCGGTGCCAGACAGGAAAACAAAGAAACTGAACATCTCCAGAAAACGCAGAGTCGATGACAGATCAATGCAGCAGACGGCAGAGATCTGTCTTGAAGCGTTACGGTTCTGTGTCGATGTTGCCTTAAAAGAATGGGATCATGTAAAAGCACAGGAGCGCAGGCGGGCATTTGATATCCTGCTCCATGGGAGTAAGAAAGAAGCTCCAAAATATCCAGAGTTTGATATCCGCTTTCCAAACATGCCAGCATATATGAGAAGAGCCCTGATCGCAGATGCGATCGGGATGGTAAAGTCGTATCGTTCCAACCATGCGAACTGGGAAGCTCTGTCCCCCGCAGTACGGGGAGTGGAACCTAAGATAGGATTTCCTTCACGATATGAGCTGACTTTCTACGACCAGGAACGGAAGATGTCCAATCTGGCAGAGGGGCAGATCGGATTAAAACTATATAACGGAAAGACCTGGGACTGGTATTATTTCGAGATCAGTGCTTCTGACGCAGGATATCTGATGCATCTGTGCAAGACAAGGAAGATGCTCTCTCCCGTGGTAGATAAAGTCCATGGAAGATACCAGATCCGTTTTTCATTCAAGGAGATGCAGGAACTCGTGCAGGATAAAGATAAGCTTGCTTACCGGATACTTGCTGTAGATCTGGGGATCAATGCCGCAGCCTCCTGGTGTATCATGAAAGCAGACGGTACTGTCCATGCAAAAGGTGTGATCCACCTTCCATGTGAAGAAGACCGTCTTAATCATAGGATTAACCGGAAGCGTATGTATCAGCAGGCAGGGAAGAAAAGCCAGTGTGTTTACCGGTGGATACGGAACGCCAACCGTGCCCTGTCGATCGAAACAGCCAGAAAACTGATAGAAGTCGCTGTCTTATACAGCGTGGACTGTATCGTATTTGAGTATCTGGATTCCCAAGGGAAGATCCGGGGCAAGAAGTTCCGTGAAAGGATTCACTTATGGAGAAAGAATGACGTGCAAAAAAGAGTAGAATTACAGGCACACCGTCTGGGAATGAGGCTCTCCCGTGTCTGTGCATGGGGAACTTCTAAATACGCCTTTGATGGCTCCGGGATGGTAGACCGGCACAGCATCTACCATTTTGAACATGGAAAGAAAGTATATAACTACAGTCTGTGTACATTTCAGAATGGAAAGATCTATAACTGCGACCTGTCAGCAGCACAGAACATCGGTGCCAGGTTTTTCTTAAGGGAGTATCAGAAGAAGGGAGTAACCGGATTCCCTTCCACACCGCTACGTACCTTAAGTACGCTACGGGAATTTGTGAACAACGGTCTGCCAGTGGCGGCCTGAGTTATAGATTGGAACTGTTAATAAGATCCAGAGTCTGTCAAGGACCTGGTGTCACGGAAAAGGCAAAAGTTCCTGTCCGTGGCGGCGATGTCCCCGCACCTGTCTACCGTTGGCCTGGATGTGGTTTCTCTTTCTGCGGAGAGAGGGACTAAGTTCAGGCTGCATCGGTAGATAATGGAACTCCCGGCTCTAAAAGTTGGGAAGCCCCGTCCGACGCCAGTCGTTCGGGGAGGTATCACAAAATTAAAGGGGGTAACATATGAAAAGAGAATTAAATACAAAAGAAAGTGTAAGAACTGTGACAAGTAACCAGTTTATAACAGCCTGCGGTTTAGAAGGTATAAGTCTTAAAGCAAGAAAATTGTTGTATATTGCTATATCACAAAGCAAAAAAACAGATACGGAATTTTATGAGTATGAAATTGGTGTGAAAGAGTTTGCCGATTTAATGGGAATAGCACCTACTCATGTATATCAAGAAGCTGATGTAGTTACAGATGAGTTGATGCGAGGTTTTGTAAAAATTCAAGAAAAAAATAATAAATCATGGCGAAAATATCAATTATTTGATATGTGTCAATATACAGAAAATGGTAGTATCAGATTTGAGATAAGTAAACAGATGACAGATTTTTTATTAAATCTTACAGGAAGTTTTTCACAACCTCTTTTACATGATTTTTTAAAGATGCGTTCCCCATATAGTATGGCTATTTGGCATCTTATGCAAATGAAGATGAAAAGTAAAAAGCCAGGTATCACAGCAACTATGGGATTTGATATATCCTTAGCTGAGTTAAGAAAAGTAACTGGCTGCACTGATAAATTGAAACAAGTAGGTGAGTTTAAGAAAAGAGTTTTAGATAAAGCATTGAGAGAGATATTTGATTGTGCAGGTGTGAAAATTACCTACCAGAATATAAAAGTGGGACGTACTGTAGAGGGATTCAGATTCTTTGCTGAAGGAATAGCTCATATTGATTTGAACAGAATTCCTTTAGCCGAGCAAGAACGAATACAAGCTAATGCAGAGAGATTAAAAAAAGGAGAACCTTTGCAGTAATAAAATTACAAGGAGCAGCATATACTACATGATTGAAATAATTAGAAACTGGAAGAAGAAACGACAAGATCATAAACAGGCAGAGCATGAGAAGTTACTTGTGGAACTTGCAGAGATGGTCGATAAGAGACGAGCAGAATTACTACAAAGGGAAAGAGAGGGATAGTTATGGAATACAAAGAGGGAAGATTAGGTTACAATCGCAAAAATGACCGTTATGGACTTCTGGTAACGGATTTGTGGGAGATTGATGGATTTTCCTGCGGAAACCGTCTACAGGTAGAAATCAATGGGGAGTGGGTAGATACACACATGGAAATGGATTGGTCTACTGGTAAAGGAGTTTGGTATCTTACAGGAACAGATTTTAAAGGCTCTGAGTTGGAAAATAAGAGAGTTCGAGTGTTAAGAAATAGATAAGTGCAAAAAGGTGTTTTTTAATCTTAATATCACGTTTTTATGTACACTTTTGGGAGGAACACTATGGAGGATTTAGGGAAATATACGAGAAGAACAGAACTCTATAAATTATCTGCTGAAGAACAGACAGAAAAAATGAAACTGGTTATGAAAGAGGTTGAGAAAATAAGTGCTTACACAGGAGTTTCAGAAGAAGCTGCTTATAACTTATTTCTCAATGGATATGATGTGCCATCTGAATTGGACGGGCAAAAGATAGCATTTTCAGAAAGTGAACTTACACCCGACTTGCTCTCTAATCTGGCAGAAAACAATGTACGCAGCGTTAAAGTCATGTCCGATGAATCTATTGCGGCCGGCTATATGGATTACTTACATAAGCAGAAAAAAGATAATAAGTTTTGATAAGCAAAAAAGCACGAAAACCCGTATGTTTTCGTGCTTTTTCAATACTCATAAGTATTGATAAAACCCTTAGATTTACACAATCTAGGGGTTTTTTTATTATCAAAAGTCTTTATCAAAATTTATATTTTGTTCTAATCATTTCATAACAAAAAATACAGGAAATCATAACATTACAGCGCTGTTGAGAGGGGGCAGGCTGTGGCTCCCCCTCTTGACAGTGCAAGCCGTTAGGCTATGAGGACACACCGCACAACGGCGTGTATCTTACCTACGCTTACGCTCCGGCGCTTTCTCCGGCAAACAAGGCAGTGTTTTGTTGGGGGTATTGGCTTGCTCTATAAGATTTGCGGAATCGGATTCTTTAAAAAGTGTATGCTGCATGACATACTTAATAAAAAATTTAAACATTTATAAAAATCTAGGTTTATGGAATTCGATTCTTTTTTCGGTTCTGCAGAACGGCAGCTAACTAAGAATTTTGGTAGAACTCTGGTAGGATTGGATAAATCAAACAGTTTGTTTTGAAGAATTCTGGTACAGATAGAAAAATAATACATTCTTGCCTTGATGAATGCGCCGCAGGCATACACGCCGTTGTGCGGTGTGTCCTCATAGCCTACTGGAGAAATTTAAAGAATCGGATTCCGTAAAAAAAATTTCTGCTATTTGTTGTTGCAATCTATCATACTAGAGATGTACTTAAATAAAGACGTTTGGAGCTTTAAGAAATCACAGTTCTTCCAGATAAAAAAGTTTTTTATTTGAATCATGCATATTGTAGTTGTATAAATTCAAATCGTAAGGAGGAACTGGAGAAAGTCCTAAGATTGTAACGTCCACCAGATGGGCGAAGTCTTAGGCAAAGTTAGTGGTTGCTCCTGCACCCAACTTGTGGAATAAGATTCACCACAGAAGCAGGTGTTAGCTTCCGGAGATGTTGCTTCCGGATGTCGAGTAAAATCGGGTAGCCCAATGACGGTTACTCGTATTTTTTTGTCAGAAAATGTACGAGTAAACGGGGATTGGCGATATTTATCCAAAATTGCGACGGTATCATCTAGTTGATTTAGTAGTAAAACATGAGTGTGAGATGGTATCTGTATCCTATAAATTCAGCCGGACAGGGTGTTGCTCCTCGAAATTGCAATCAACAGCCACGAGTTGTCAAAATAGACTTGATATTATGTATCAAGGCGTGGGTATGCTTAGCTTTAACAATTACTCGTGAACATCAGATTTTTTGTAAATAGAGGGGGTGTAGTATGTCACACAAGAATAAAGTATCATTGATTGGACAGGCAGACGCACGTTTGCAGAAGATGACACAGGCAGGCGTTGGACGCTCTAAACATCAAGATAAGATTGATGATGTGGATTATAAATATATTTACACATGGAAAACATATCAGGCTTACATCAAACATTGTTGCTATTTCCTGGATTGGTGTAAAGAAAATCATGGATGTAAGACATTAAAGCAATGTCGGCAGTACGTCCCAGAGTGGATTAAGAGCCGCCGAGGCCTGTCTGCAAGTACGCAGAAGCTTGATGTGGCTGCATTATCTAAATTATATCGTTGTCACCATGGCAGAGGACAGAAACCCTTTAAAGATGTTGAAACAGACACACGCCGCCGGGCAAATATAAAACGCAGCCGAGGAGATGCTGTGCGTGATAAGCATTTCAGCGAGAAAAATAACGCTGATTTAATCACATTCTGCAAGTGTTCCGGCTTGCGGCGTGCGGAATTGCAAGATTTACGTTTTGAAGACTTCCGGCTTGCGGCTCCGGACGGCAATGAGGGGCCGGGGTTATATGTGCATCGTAGCACAAAAGGCGGTAGGGTACGCCGGATCAATTTCGTTGGTAGCAAAGACGAGATTGCTTTATGTTGCGATATTATGTCTAAAAGCAATGGATTAACTAAAGTTTGGGGTAAAGTCCATTCTGGCGCAGATATACACTCATATAGGGCAGATTATGCCACTAGGGTATATCAAATGTACGCCAGACCGATTGCAACGCTTAATCACGATGAGATATATTATTGCCGGGGTGACCGTAAGGGAACGTGGCTCGACAAAAAAGCCATGCTCGTAGCTTCAAAAGCTTTGGGGCATAATCGTATATCAATTATTGCGTCAAATTACTTGAGATTATAGGGAAAAATACCACTTTTGGTATATACCATAATTGGTACTCTACCAAAAGTGGTATATACCAAAAGTGGTATCCATGTACCATAATTGGTATTTTAATCATTTTTCATATACCAAAATTGGTATTTTACCCAAATTGGTATATACCATTTCTGGTATGTGTGTACCAAAACTGGTATTTTGCATATACCAATTTTGGTACATGAGGGGTTTTAGGGGTATCCCCTAACAAGATTTGCAGTTTGTACACACAAAATGCGTATCTTGCAATAAGCCTAACGGCTTATATATCCCGTATTTGGGATGTAGTTCCCTAAAATGGGATATTTCTAATTCCCACATTTGGGATATGACTCCCTAAAGTGGGATGTAGTAAATTCCCGTATGTGGGATATGATTCCCGGAAATGGGATATAGTAAAATCCCTAGTATGGGATATATTTCCCGAAAACGGGATGCTACTCCCAGAAATGGGATTTAAGAAATCCCTAATTTGGTATATAAAAAACAGACCCTTTAGGGTCGTGGTAATGGATATTTTTGTGTGCGTAGCACGTACCGAAAACCCCACCTTGTTTTTTACGGTCAAAAATGTCCATTAAAACTTTCAAATTATTATTTTTTATGGACACTTCGTTGGGGTTTACGGACAAAAATGTCCATTAAAAAAATGTAATATCCTTTATTTATGCGGCTTTCACGACGGACTACTTATGACTATCTGATTTATATATGACTATCATCTAAATCCACTTGACACTATATATATCTAATAGTATAATATAAGTGTGCCAAAAATATGTGCCATATGTGCCAAATGGCATAAAAATAAAGAAAGGAGAATCCAATGCAATGGCTAAAGAAATTACTATAGATGGAGTGCGTTATGTATTGATTCCGGCTCCCGGCAGACCAACAAAAGATATAAATTTAGATAGCATATATAATAAATATATAGCCGGAGCAACCGCCAAGCAATTAGCAGCAGAATATGGTGTATCTGTACGTACGGTATGGCGAAGATTAGCATTGGCAAAGTCACAGCATGAGAAATCCCAAGAATCCACATAATAGTACGATAGTACAGGGATTACAGGAGCTATCCAAACTAGAAATAGATAATACAATGCGAACACAAATACAGGATATAGTACAATATCTATCTAAACATCCTAGTATAGCAAAAGATGTTGATACAACTGTACGATATAAACAATATCCAGACAAACAGATAACATTCAATAAATCACCAACATATAATAATATTGGTAAATTACATCAATTATTAGATAATGGTAGTTATAATTTATTATCATATCTATGTGACTATATGTCGGTTGATAATTGTGTCTATATCAATATATTGTCAATATCTACAGATTTACATATATCCGATAAATCTGTTCGCCGACACGTAATAGTTCTTAGCAATAATCATTGTATCGTGAAAGTTAAAGATGCAATAAAACGTACGGCAACACCTGCCATTTATATGATTAATCCCGATATACGTACAAAAGGCAAAGTATCACCAGACTTGATAGACATATTTTATAAATATGCAAATATACCACGTAGTAAATTCATTGGTACAATACAGCCAGATGAAAAACACGAAATTATTACTATATATCCCAACCTATTTGGTGACGATAAAAAAATTAAAATCGGTAATATAACCACTATTGATACAACAGATAAAGTACAAAAAAAAGAGAGTTGTCAGCCCCTTGGAAAAGCTAACAACCCAAAAACTTTTAAACAATCTACATTTGATATTAATAATATCATAAGCGATGAAATAATGCAAGAAATGGACAAAGTGTTCAAACAATGAAAAATATACAAATCCCAAAAGAATTATTTTTAGCTCTATGTAACTATCACCTTGCCGGTATCCGCTCACCCGAACAGGATCAGCGGATACAGCAAGGGTTACAAAATAAACTAGATGCAGTGAGACGGCGGTCAGACTACCAGAAACAGAGGGTTACGCATGAAAAAGATATTTAGATTTTTAAAAAACATACTATTTCCCAAGGTTTATGCCCCTTGGGAAGACCCGATAAATGGAAGCAATTTAACCCATGACGAAAGAGTAGAAATGATTAAATTGATAGACAATATCTTAGCTACTTTAGATGAGGAGGAGTAAGAATGAATAATTTAGAAATAACAGCTTACAAAGCTTTTGTAGCTCACAGGAAAGCCTTTGATACATGGGAAAACGGCAACATAGACAAAGTATGGCTGGATGACAACAAGAACATTTGCATTAAATACACTTCCGGAAAATGGTGGCACTATTCCGTTTCTCAATCTGGCGATTGGATGTGGTGGTAAACATGAGAAAAATACTTAATTTTTTAAAATTGTGCTTGCATCAGAAAGACCCTTATCCCTGGGGAATTTATGAAACATCCTTAATGAATGTACCGCCAGAAGTTCTCCGGGAATTGGAAGAAATGGTGGATAATCGCCGCAAGCAACTCTTAAGGAGATGATACTATCAGAAAATCTTATTATTTGCATACAGAAAAAGATTGTAACTTAGATACAGTCAATGCAGCATTAAAAGACCTTGGTTTAAATCTTAATATAACAACCGATAGAAACAATAGAAAAAGACTAATCATTGATTTTAACAAAGAAATTTTGACACCTATCAATGGTAACGATGGTAAATTAGGCAGGCATCTAAAAAAAATTGATTTTGATGCTATAGAACGCATGAAAGCAGAAGGTATGACAAATACGCAGATATATAAACGATTAGGCATAGCTAAGTCAACATATTACTTGAAATTAAGAGAATACAATCAAAACCTATGAGTTTTGACTATGGCAGGTTTTTAAATAGTCTGACCAAAGACCGAAGAAGAATATATATACATTGCACCAGTAAAAATAAAATTATCAGGTTGATTGGAATTTTATTCCGTATCAGGTCAGCAAAAAATATTATTCCTGCCAGACTAAAGAAAGTTATAAATAAGCTTAACCTATCCCAGAAATATTCTTTGTAAATTTTCCCAAGCCCTATAAAAAGATATAGTATAAATCCAAAGAGTGCCAGTGCTGCCAGTACAACAATGAATGGCAGCACATTATGTAAAACGATTGCTAACGATTGTTTCTCTGCCCTGCCGCCCCATTCTGAGGCTCGTATAGCCGCTTTGCTGACGTTTAAAGCTATTGCCCTTAGAATGTTCCATGTCTGTGTTAAAAATGCCATAGAATCCATCCTGAGCGTTTCTGAGCGTATTGTAGTAAATAAAGTTATGATACAGGAATAGAGCAGGAAAGATAAATTAAGAGCCTGCTGCGTATGTTTTTTAACTGTGTAAAGTTCTTCTGCTTTCCGTTGAATCAGGGCATTTTGATTTCTTTTTGCATTCTTAATCTCCCACTGTTTTGTATCTAAAATACGTGTTTTTTCTGCATAGGCACTCTTAACCTTAGAGACTTCTGTTAGAGCCTTTTCCTTTGCTTCCTGTAGTTCTTTGTTCTGCAGCTTTAAGTTTATATTTTCCTTTAGCACCTTGTCGCTCTCTTGAAATCTCCCTATCTCGTCGTTGAGCGATTTTATCGTTTCGCTTTTCTGCTGAAGCTTGCTCATCAGCATCGAGTTTGCTGATAAATTCTCTGACACCTCTTGTTTTAATTTCTGTATCTGTTCTTCCAGTTCGCAAGCTTTCATTTTCCATTGTTCCGCTTGTTCCAGTACTTCTAAGTTTTGAGAGTCTTTCCTCGAAAGTTGTTCCTGCAGGTTTATTATCTCCTGCGATAATTTCTCGTTCTGGTTGATGAGATTTTCCATCTCGTTGATGAGCTGTTCTACCTGCTCGGTTGAGTAATCTGCTGATTCGCTCATTTGCCTGTTTTCCTTTCTCCCCAAGCAATTCTGTTATCTTTTCATTTACTTCTCTAAGCTGCTGCCTTAACGTCCGTAATAAATTATTCTTTTTAACGATTTCTCTATTTATTTCACAGCGTTCAGCGATGCCACCTCGCTTTTCAATCAAACGTGCTGCATACCCCTCATGAATCGTTGGTATATAATCTATCCCTTGTTTTTCATAGCTTCGATGGTCTACCTGATTTTTTGGATCTAAATATTGATTGCAACACTCTGCCCATTTTTTTCTCCATTCTTCTACTTTGTCAGATTTATTCCAATCGTTAGTTTCTACAGTTTCTCTCTGCCATAGCTTTCGCCCGTTAGCTCCAATCTTCTGTTTTCCATCTGCATCAAGTACAGCTATCTTCTGTCCATTCTCGTCTAGTTTATAAACTTTCTTTTCTTTCTGCCCCCATTTCCCATTTTCTTTTATCTGTCTTGTAGTCCCCATAATGTGTGCATGATGATTATTATTTTTCCAGTGAATATTTACATCGACACACATTCCCTCATCGACAAGTATTTTTGCAAAATCGCATACTAATTTTTTGCTTTGCTCAAATGTTAACTCGTGAGGAATCGCCAATTCCCATTCTCTTGCGAGTCTTGCATTTTTATTTTTTTCAATCTTCTGTACTTCGTTCCAGAGGGTTTCTCTATCTGCATATGCAGCCGGAGCATTTTTGCATAAAAATATTTTAGAATATATTACTTCTGGTTTTCTCGTGAAGTCATAGAGGAGTCCTGTTTCTTTATCTCTCAATTTTTGTGCAGCACGATATGCAGAACAAGCAACTGCACTTCTTCCGTTAGACCGTCCTATGTTTTTGATTGAGCAATGATAAATCGCCATTTTTAATCCTCCATTATCTTCCCCTCGGAGAGCGCACTTATGGACATACGTAGTGTGTCTGTAAGTGCGCCCTTAGTAAAACTAAGGGACTTACTAAGGTATATAGTATCACATCTTTTCTTGCGACTCAAGATATGGTATTATATAAAAAATAGAAAGGAGATAATACTATGGCTAGTATAGACGAGCGTTTGGAAAAGTTAAAAAAACAAAAAGAAGAATTAAAAGCGAAAGAGAAGAAACTTTTAGCACAGAAAGCAAGTGCGGAACGGAAGAAACGCACGAAACGATTGATTGAAGTAGGAGCAGCCGTTGAATCTGTACTAAAACAGCCGATTGAAAAAGAGGATTTACCAAAACTGATTAATTTCTTAGAGCAACAAGAAGAAAGGGGAAATTATTTTTCTAAAGCGATGAAATAATCTTTTTGTTATAATATAATCGTATCGTTGCCACTCCCAGACAGGCACAGGAGGGAGGGTTGACTTTGCAAGAACAGTTTATTTCATTTTTTCTTTCTGTCCTGGCAAGCGTGATTGCCTATTACGTTTGCAAATGGCTAGACACTAAGAAATAACCGGCAACTAGCCTAAGGTATAAGCCACCTTGCCAAAACGGAATAAAAAAGCCTCGGAGATGCGACCTCCGAGGCTTTTTGCTGTGTTACCAATGAATTTAATTTTATCATTTTGCCTATGGCAATTATAGCATATGCAGAAAATGAAATCAATATACTTTTGTGGATGATAATTTCGATTAATTTAGATAGAAAATCATTTCATCGGCAGTATTCTAATCTTCAAACTGCTTTTAAGAAACAATTTTGAATGACTCCCAACGAGTACAGACGCAAGCGGTCATAAAAACCATTCCATCTTCTCCCGCACATCCGCATGCTTCAGATAAATAACATTAAATTCTCTGACTATGGGCTCACCCTTCAGTGTAAAGATTCCAAGCTCCGGGTCGCTTTTGGCAAGTACTTCATATACAAATGAGATTCCATACCCGGACTTTATCAGATTGATGATCATCTTAAAGCTGGAAATACATATATGCCGGTGAAAACGCTCCAGGGATTCATTATGCTCCAAAAGCTTTTCCTCCAAGATAGCCAGAGTTCCAGAGCCGTTTTCGCGATGAATCAGAGTTTCTTTCAGAATCTCCTCTACAGATACTTCACGGCCTGCAAAGGGATGATCCTTCGGGCAAATCCCCACAAAAGGTTCCCGGCGATACAGCTGGCTTCCGAATCTGTTTTTGTCAAAAAATCCTTCTATGATAGCATAATCCAGAGTATTTTGTTCCAATAGATGCAAAAGATGCTTTGTGTTATCCACGATCAGAGTCAGTGCTGTATCCGGCTGATTTAAAAAATCGTGAATTCTGTCTGTGATCACATAGTCACCAATGGTCTTGGTTGCACCGATGCGCAGTTCCCGGAGACCATTGTTTTTTATCTTTTCCCTGAGAAAATTTTCGCGCTGCTGAACGGAACGCAGGTAATCCTCCAGCATCTGTGCAGCATGGGTCTTGATCAGTTTTCTGTTTTCATAAAGAAAAAGGCGGCAGCCGTATTCTTTCTCCAGAAACTGGATATGCTGGGTGACTGCCGGCTGGGTAATATGTAACAGCTCTGCCGCCTCCCTGTAATTCATAACACTGCATACAGCCATAAAGGTTTCCGTTCTGTGATCTAACATAATATTCTCCTTGAACTCTTTCACTCTATTGATATCAGAATTCCATAAATGTTACTTATCGTATAATAAAAACTCATAAATTGATTTTATCATTCATGAAGCCTATAATCAACAAAAGAAACACCGTATATATCAGAGAAAAGCAACAGCTACATAAAGGAGATACTTAAACATGAATGAGGAAAAATTAACAACATCCGACAACAAAAAACTGAGTCCCGAGGAAATCAAGCGGGTAAAAGGTCTTGGATGCCTTCAGGACAAACGATATGATGACATCTTTAATATTCGGGTCATCACAGGAAATGGACATATTACCACAGATGAACACCGTGCCATTGCAGATGCAGCAGACAAGTTCGGAAATGGTCAGATTACTATGACAACCCGCCTGAGTATGGAAATCCAGGGAGTTCCTTATGATAATATTGAGAAAACAATCGCCTTCCTTGGAGAACACGGCCTGATGACAGGCGGAACCGGAGCTAAAGTGCGTCCTGTTGTCTCATGCAAGGGAACAACCTGCCAGTATGGTCTGATTGATACCTTTGCACTCAGCAAGAAAATCCATGAGCGTTTTTATGTAGGCTATCACGATGTGGTACTCCCACACAAATTCAAGATCGCAGTTGGCGGATGTCCAAATAACTGTGTAAAACCTAATCTGAATGATATGGGAATTATCGGCCAGAGAATCCCAAAACCGGATTCAGAGAAATGCCGGGGATGTAAGAAATGTCAGATTGAAAAAAGCTGTCCTGTACACGTTCCGAAATTAGTTGACGGTAAACTTTACATTGATCCTGAAGAATGTATCCATTGCGGACGCTGCAAAGGAAAATGTCCTTTCGGCGCAGTACCGGAATATCAAAATGGTTATAAAATCTATATCGGAGGCCGCTGGGGTAAGCGAATCTCACACGGTCAGGCTCTTACCAGAATTTTCACAGAGGAAGAAGAAGTAATGGCAGTCATAGAGAAAGCAATCCT
>OGRF01001758.1_pt1 | contig 13631 bp, 10 predicted proteins | sample 1553381 | NCBI WGS metagenome assembly OGRF01 (sample SAMEA2580060, study PRJEB22360) | human gut metagenome | biome: human gut; feature: human-associated habitat; material: faeces | place: Denmark | collected 2008/2010
TTGTATTTTCAAACTATTTCATAAAAAATACTTGAATTTTATATAGTTAGCTCCCCTTTAAATATTTACCTATCTATTGTAGAATAAAAATATCATTTCGTCCAATAAGAAAGAGGTGTAGAATGAAACTTGTTTTTTTAGATGCCGATGGCACACTATTTCATCACGAAGGCTACATTCCAGATAGCGCAATTAAAGCTTGTATTCAAGCACAAAAAAACGGTCATAAAATCATTTTATGCACAGGAAGACAACGCATTGAAATCTTTGGTCCCATGTTAGAAATCGACTACGATGCACTCATTGCCGGAAGTGGTGCAACCATTGAATGCGAACATAAAATTATTGAAGAAAACGCATTATCCAAAAAAGAAAGTCAATATTTATCAAACTACCTTCTTAAAAATAACATTCCAGCTAACTTTGAAAGCAGTAACGGCATCTATGCCACGCAATATACAAAAGATACAATGTTAAAAATGGTCGAAGAACAATGTGCGGGTAAAACCCAAGAAGAAAAGGCCAAACATGGCCTTACGATTCTTACAAGTCAAATTACAGTTGTCGACAACATTCAAGACTTAATCTACAATAAAGTATCCGTCATTGACAATGGAAAAACACCCTACAAAAAAATCCAACAAGATCTTTCGGATAAATATAATGTAATTCCTGCCACATTTGCGCCTTTAGGAAAAGAAAGTGGTGAAGTCACATCCTATCATATCAATAAGGCAACAGGCATGGATGCCGTAGTCAAATACTTTCATGCCGACATCAAAGATACCATTGCGATTGGGGATGGCTTTAATGATCTTCCTATGTTTAAAAAAGCACATCTAAGCATCGCCATGGGTAATGCGCCACAAGAAATCAAAGATAAAGCAGATAGGATCACAACATCCCTAGAGGAGGATGGTATTTATCATGCCTTTAAAGAATTGAATCTAATTTAGAAAACCACATTTTTGGTTTTTTATTATTTGAATAATTTGCCTAAATAAAGGTAGCCACCATTAAAACCATCAAAGCACTTCAAACAGTACTAGCTTTCGAAATTTTCTTTAATTTATTTCGATACATACCTTCTAGATTTAACCAAAATAATGAAGGTATTCCTAATGCATCTTCTAATTGATCAGCAATATCTTGTGTTAATTCTAATTTACCCTTCATCAATAAAGACATCTTCTCATCTGACAACTCTAGAAAACTACCCAATTGTTTCTGTGTCATATTTCGATCTTTTAACTGCTCTAGTATGGTTGCGGATGGTGGTATTACGATTAATCTTTCATTACAAATCATATTTATGTCCTCTCTTCAACACTGGCATAATGAATAGCACAAAGGTTAATTCTTTTTTCAAACATGATTTTATATATTGATATTTTAAAGAACACCCAGATTACTAAACATATCACATTTATTACTTTGCATTCGCAATGCTAAAAATTTCATGTGCGATTCTTTTGACTGTTTCAATATTATCTACTACATACGATTTATCTATATCATCTTGAATGCCTGAATCATGACTTCTATCATTTTGATGTGCAATCGCATTTCTCCTTTTAAACAAGCTTTGAACAAAGTTTTTACCCTCGATTATAGATTCACTTTCAGACTTTTTCTTGAATACATTATGCATTACATCTTTATAAGGTATCCCAATAGAATTCAATTGATCCTTCATGCTTTCATTGCTCATGAATACCACCCTGTTAAATGAATCATTCACGTATTCAAAGAACCAGTCTTTTGAATTTGACGAATTCAAACCCACTTCCACAAATTCCATTTTGACATTAAATTTTTTGTATTGTGAAGTTTTATCCCATTCATTAGAAAACATTTTAAAATAGCTGTATTTTGTCATTTCATGAAGATAAAAGTCAAGAACACCTTCTAAGAAAATAATTTGAGATCTTAAAACATCTTTCGCATCCTCCAATTTACCAGATGCATTCAATTCATCATATAATTCAAATTTACTTTCTATGTTACATATACTTTCATCAAATCTATCTTTAATTTCTTGTAGATTAAAATGAACGACACGTCGTATTTGCTGTTGCTCTCTAGTATTTTCCACTCTTTCTTTTAAAGAAAAGTCTCTGTTCATTTAATTCCTCCATTAAATATTTTTCAACAATTCAGCTAAATTTTCATTTAACATCGGTATTGCACCGTAACGACCAGATATGTATCCCTTTCCATAGTTTTCATCTTTACGAACGCTTTTAATCTCTGCCAAAGAATATAATTCTGTAGAGCGATTTAAACTATTTAATTCAGTAAACCAAATTTGATCTCGTCTAAATAAATCCAAGGATAATAAGCTTGTATCATGCGTAGTAAATATAATTTGAGGTTGTTCCTTTCCTTCTAAAGATAAGAATGTTTTTAACAAAGTATATAATAAAGACTCATGTAAACTTGTTTCTAATTCATCACAAATCAAGATTTTTCCTTTTGAAATAATATCTAAAAAAGGACACAAAAACGCAAATAACTTTTGAATACCCGTTGATTCTTCAGTAAATAAATCTGTTTCAAAACCAGGATAAACAACAGAAGCCGTGATTTTTTGTAACGGAGTCATCCTCAATTTATTTTTATATTCGTCTGAAAGAAATTCTGGCAATTCAGACTGAGGAAACGCACTTTCCTCGATATTTATTTTAATATCTTGAATATCTACACCTATATCACGCATGAAAGATAAAGCTAAATTTTTTATTTCAGGATTTGAATTAAATTGATATAAAGAGTACTGCATCCAATTTTCTTGATTCGCATTTGTATAAATTACTAAATCCTCACTGAAAAATCGAAATGCGTCTTCAATTTCTGCAATATTTGTAAAATTAGCAGCACAAGAAATCATAAGCCTATTTGGTTTTAGCACATCTTTACAACTATTAAATTTACCCTTAAATTTACTACCCTCCTCAAATGTCATTCCCGTTCGATCAAATATTTTTGCTTGTCTGCCATTTGGAAAATAATATAAATACTCTTCTTTGACCAACATTTGTTCTACAGAAAAACCATACGTATAACGAAGTCCATTTTTAACAAATTGAACTGAATAAAAGCTTTCACTTCCAGTACCATTCAATTTATGTGGTGTATATGGTATACCCATACCTGGTTGTAAATTTATACTATTCGAAACCAGTAACTTCATAAAATATATAGCATCAATAAAATTACTCTTACCAGAACCATTCGCTCCATAAACAACTGATGACTTTAATATTTTCAAATCTTTATAATCATATAAATATTCATCATTAAAAGTATCTTTACTCGCTAATAAAGAAAATAACACTTCATTCTTAATTGATTTATGATTTTTACAACTAAATTCCAGTAACATATGTTTTCCTCCACATCATTTGTATTCACATAATAACACGTAAAGTTATTTTTAACAATCATATTTGTGGCATTTTCACATTTTCAATCATTATAATGTGCTTTTTCTATTATCAAAAGACTGTTTCTGCATAACAATAAATGTGTTGCTCCTCTACAATTTCACTTAAATAATCAATACCCACCTGAATTTGATGCACCAATTTATCATTTCCTAAATATTAGGTTTCAAATACTCTAGTATCATTAAATCTTTAGAATAGATTTTTGCAAGTTATTGCATTTTTCTATTCTAGAATCAATTTTATCGGCAATATTCATAATTTTAGAATCTTTTATAATTTGGTTTTTTGCCGATATATGATAAAGAAAAACGCCTAGATTTCTCTAAGCGTTTGTATGTTTTACTCTTCTACGATTTCACTCAAACGATCAATACCCACTTGGATACGACGTAATGTTTCATCTTTTCCTAAGATAAACGCAATTTCAATTGCTCCACCTGGAGTGAATTGTTTACCAGAAACAGCTGTACGAATTGGCCATAATACCTGTCCGTTTTTCATTTCCAACTTTTTAGGAAGAGCTAATAAACATTCGTGCAATGCATCCATGCTGTCCCATTGATCAAAGGCTTCTAAAGTTTGCTTGCTGGCTTTTAAGGCTTTTAATGCAACTTCTGGAGTTGTCTTCATCTTCTTGTGACGATACATTTCTAAATCGTAATCTACTAATGTATCAAAGAAGTCAACACTCTCTTCAATTTGATTCAAGATATCAATACGAGGTTGAATGATTTTGGCAATCTCTTTTAAGTTGTATGGTCCATGAACCGCTTTTTCTAAGTATGGACGAACTGTTTCATAATATGTTTCTTCATCCATGTTTCTCAAATATACACCGTTCATCCAAGTCAATTTATCAATATCGAAAATGGCTGGTGATTTAGAAATACGGTGAATATTAAATACTTTGATCAATTCATCCAAAGTATAAATTTCTTGTTCTGTTTCAGGAGCCCATCCAAGAAGTGCGATATAGTTCATGATCGCATCCGGCAAATATCCCTTCGCAACAAGATCTTGGAAAGAAGCATCCCCATTACGTTTTGACAATTTGTGGTGCTCATCCTTCATTACAGGAGGTACATGCACATATGTAGGACGATCCCATCCATATGCATCATAAATCAAGTTGTATTTAGGTGTACTTGATAAATATTCATTTCCACGAACTACGTGAGAAATCTGCATCTGGTGATCATCAATAATGTTCGCAAAGTTGTATGTTGGATATCCATCCGATTTAATCAAGATTTGTTCATCCAAAACATCTCCATCTACTTCAATACGACCATATACTTCATCATCAAAATATGTTTCACCCACATTTTTGATTGTTTGACGAATGACATAAGGTTCACCCGCATCTAATTTAGCCTGTACTTCCTCAGCACTCAAGTGCTTACAAGGATCATTGAACTTAAAAGAAATACCTAAGCTTTCAGCTTCTTTTCTTTGAGCCTCAATCTCCTCTTCACTACAGAAACAATAGTGAGCTCCACCTAATTTGATCAATTCTTCCGCATACCCTTTATACATAGGTAAACGTTCACTTTGAACATAAGGACCAAAGTCTCCACCAATATCTGGACCTTCATCCCAGTTCAAACCACACTCTTTTAAAGTTTTATAAATAACATCTACAGCACCTTCTACCTTACGCTCTTGGTCAGTATCCTCAATACGTAATAAGAAGTCGCCACCTTCGTGTTTCGCAATTAAAAATTCAAATAAAGCTGTACGCAAATTTCCAATGTGCATATAGCCAGTTGGACTCGGCGCAAAACGAGTTCTAGTTTTATTCATAGTTATAATCATCCTTTCGCTCTCTATATAATAATACGAAACTACATTTCTTTCAAGATTCCTTCAATCAACTCTGACTTTTCTTTTCGAGACATTTGTTTAATTTTATATTCCAACTTTAAAGCCTTAGACTTCGACTCACAAGCCCTTACGTATACAAGCTTACAAGGCCTTCTAGACCGCGTATATTTTGCCCCCTTACCCAAGTTGTGCGTTTCTAATCTTTTATCTACATCCGTTGTATATCCCGTATAATATGTAGAATCCTTGCACTCTAAAATATATACATATTGACCTTTTTCCATATGCCCATCATACCACAAGAAAAAAAGTAGGAAAACACCTACTTTCTCAACTTCTTATTGATCAAATGTAAAATAATCACAAGCGCAATTAAACCTAAAGTCACATACATATTACCATGATATTCAATTCCTGTTGGAACATGAATCTTCTTATTCTCAAACAAGAATTCATGATTCTCTACCTTTTTACCATCAATAAAGATTTCATCATCCTTGACTTCCACAAATAAGACTTGATCCGATTTTTCATATCCACTAGGAGCCTTTGTCTCCTTTAAATACATCGCATCTTCACGCATTAAAATCGATAGAGTACCATTCCCTTTAAATGTCTTTAAAGATTCTGTACAATCCTTATCCTTAAAACTTGTAAACTCGATAGAATCCAAGATTTCATCCTTAGAATCTTTATCAATCTTTTTAATAATCAACTTCTCAAATGGACGATGCTTAGGATACATCAAAACATCATAATTTAATGTATCCCCATCCCACTCTGGAACACTCACTAACATCGGACTCATTCTTTCATACTCATGAATATTGACAGGATCAATAAAGTACAATCCTTCTTCTACATCTTCAAGAACAGCTTTACCTTCTTCATCCGTGACAAGAGTTTGTCCAACAAGGGAATACCCACTTAATTTTGTACAAATTGCTTCCACTTCTTCAGCCAATAACTCCGTATTGAAGTCCACATCTAAATCTTGAAATTCTTCATTCAATACATAAAAGCCATCCACAAGCTTTGCGACTTGAACAACATTAAACTCAACATTCTCCTTTGAGAGTTCATCTACCGAATCCTGCAACTCCACACTAATCGAGTTTGCGTTTATCGGCATAATACATGCGATCATCATTAAAATGATCAAACCAATTTTCTTCACCATTTCACCACCATTACACAAATTATTGGAATTAAAATAAAACACAATTCCCTAAAAGAATACGATTTACGAACTTTTTTCTCTTTCTTTTTAGGAAACACTCTTTTGGCCCTGACAACCAACCTTTTCGTATTGATCCCATACGGCGTACAAGTCACTAGACTCAACAAATCCCTATTCTTTTCAATACCCATATCCAAGATAGCTTTTGGCTCTACCACAATAGAATCCACCACCTCATAGACCAATTCTTTTTTACACACATGAATATAGATCAAATCCTTCTTCTTTAACTCATCCAAACGCGTAAAAAGCTTGGCACTAGGAAGTCCTCTATGACCAGTTAATATACAATGCGAATTCTTTCCACCAACAGGAAGACTTGTAAAGTCAAAATGACCAATCCCACGATTTAATACTTCATCTCTCGTTCCACGATAAATTGGTAAGTCTACATCGATTACTGGAATCTGGATGGTTGCGATTACGCCTGATGATAAAGTATTCAACATCGTTTCATACGCTTCTTTTTCTTTACCCAAATACAAATTTTGATTGTAGTTCAACCCAGCATTAAAACTCGACTCTAATATGCCCTCATCCATTTTTTCTTCTTCTAAATAAAAACTTGAAATGACATTCTCTACACTTTGATGAAAGAAGAAATTTAAGATGAGTGGCAATACACAAATCAAGAAACACAGAAAGAATAGAATCCTATTCTTCCCTTTTTTTCTTACATACATACACCATAATACCAGCACCCGTTAGTACACAGACAATCGTTCCCATAGATCCAGTGACTGGTAATTTAGAACCCGTTTGATTCACTACTTTTAAAGCTACACTTAAATCATTCGTACTCGCATTTAAATGCGTATTAAAACTTGTTGCCGATAAAGAAACCAATCCCTCTCCATTCGAAGTATAGTTATTTCGATCCGCTACAAATGTAGGCGTAATTTGAATCTCAATAGCTTCCTTTAATAAAGTATATCCATCCGGTGCCTTGATTTCTTTTAAATAATACGTTCCCTGATCCAAGCCTTGAATCACAAATTCACCCTTTGCGTTGGATACAATCTCTTCATCTACACTATTTGAAACTACATATCCATTTGTGCTTTTCTTTACCTTTACTAAATCACTCAAATTCGAATCACGATACAACTTAAATGTAGCCCCCTCAAGTTTGACATCCTTCTCATTTGTCTTTAAACCCCTCACCTGATATGTATAGCACACAACACTATCCCAAGGCGTTTGTCCTTTCGAATTCGTTTGCGGATCATTTGAGAAATTTAATCGTACCTTATTTTCAAAACCCTTTTTTGAAATCTTTGTGGCTGCCAAATCATTTAAATACGCATCATACGTAAACAAGATTGGATCTCCTTGACTGGCAAGTCCTTTAAAATCATGGAATGTAACTTTAAATCCAGTTGAAGTCTTAGTAACACTATATTTATCAGCAGAAATAAGAGTATCCTTGATCTTTACTTGTATACTATCTTCTTTTAAAGATAAACTAGGATCCATTTCATCCTCAAACTCTAAAAAATAAGAAGCATATCCACTCATATCCGGCACTTTCGATTCATACTTATATGAAATGTCTTGCATAATCTCAAAATCACCCATATCATTCCAACCTATATTGTTGTCATCTTCATAAATCTTCTTTACAATACTTGGATAATCCGACTTAATTTGAATCGTTGCCTTAGGATTTGCCGTATTGACCATCGTCATAGAACTTGCCGCATGAGTATTGGATACATTGGTAATTTCATCAATCAAATAGAAACCATATTCCAACTTATCCAACGTAATATTTCCATTCACATCGCAACTCTCTACATTCACAATACGAGCTTCCATAGAAGATATCGCATTTTGAATCGATTCAATAAACGTACGATATTCACTTTGACTTCCTTCGTTATCTAAAGACATCATATATTCCACTACATCTTGATCCGATACCGTTTTCGATAACTTACTTGATACAAGCTCCTTGATTTTAGATGCATATACACTATTTAAAGTATAGTGAATCGAAGTATTGTCCTTTGAATTTGTCGCATCAAATAATTTGTATACTTTAAACGACTTACCCTGCATGGATTGATTTTGATTTGCCTGAATCACAATACTCGCATTACCCTCATTAAAATTTGCCGTCCCATGTACAACGGAAACACTTGTTTCTTTTGCGCTCACAGGACTTATGACCATTGCCAACATCAATAGTCCTGTATAAATTAAATTTCTTTTATTCATGATTTCTCCTCAACATTAAATAGGCACCTACAACTACACACACCAAACTCATACTAGAACCTGTATGTGGAAGCTTTGTCATTCTTTCATTCACAAACTCCAAGTTCACACTTCCATCCGCATATAAGCCATCTACTTTTTCTTGATCCACATACACATCATATTGTCCTTTAACCGGTATAAAATCCGTTTTTATACAATACACACGATCTATCTTTTGATAGCCACTTGGCGCCTTTATTTCTTTTAAATAATACGTTTCACCATTCTTTAAATCCGCAAAAGATACAACACCATCAACCGTACTCTTCTCATCAATCTTTTCTTTACACTCACTGTCTTTAAATAATCCAAATACAGCACCATCCAGTAATTGATGCATATTGTTTTTCTTTACGATCTTCAATTCAAAAGGATTCACCTTATTTGAAAATGTAATGACAGGATCCACTCCAGAAATACTTCCATCACGCAACACTTCAAATTCAATAGGCTGAATATCTAGGGCATACCCATCTAGAGTCTTAAACTCGGTTAATGTATGTTTTCCTTTTGTCAGACCCATCCATTCAATTTCACCCTTATCATTCGTCTTTTCTTGTAAAGGAAACGGTAAATTTGGCATTGTATGCTTAAAGATGACATTTGGCAATGGAATTTGCGTACCCTCCTGTACTTTGACTAGCTTTAAACGGTTCACTGTATCTTTCACACTGAATGTCTTAAATGCACTAATATGTTCAGACGTACTACTTGTACGATCTAACTTTTGTACATATACTGTGCTATCCAATAAATACCCCTGTGGAGGATCGATTTCCTGAACCGTAATCGTACCTAATGGTAAACATATCTTTCCATTCAGATCCGTATAGAAGGCATCCCCACTTACTTTATACGAATCTTCCATCAGAATCTTGCCCGTCTTATCTGTCTTTAATATCCAGCTACGTATTGGTAAAACACCTAAACTTGCTGGATCCTTATCATAAAGACCTCCATAAAACTTAAATTCATACTTCGCATCTTTTAAGCTGGCCATACCCTGCGCTTTATTTCCTGTTTGGGCATCTTGTTTCACCAAAACTAAATCCACAAGATTGGTTTGTGGAACATCACGCACTTCGATTTCTTGAACCGCTTGATCTTCAACCTTAACCGTATAGATTGTTGTATCTTTTTGATAGCCATGCGGCGCTAGTATTTCATTAATGTAGTAAGTACCAATATCTAAATCGGCAATCACATTCGACTTGCCTGATTCGTCGATTTTAAATTCACCAATCTTTTCTTTACACTCAGAATCTTTATACAATCCATAAAGAGCCCCAGAAAATGTATAGGATGCATTCGATTGATTGATCTCATTCTTTGAGCTTACCTTTAAAAGCTTTACTGAACCTGTAGGCACATATACACCATATGCCAACTTTTGAAGCGGCGTTAACACCCCTTGCCAGTTATAGGCAGACCCAGCTACATCTACTAAATAGGTTGAATAATTTTTAACACTTGGCTTTGCGATGATTTCATTCCATAAACCACCCACTACTTTATTCCAGTGATACCCATCATTACTTGCCTTACTAATACAATTTGAACTATACGCATTCGATACAAGTTCACTTGTGAGTACAATTGCTCCACTGACGCCATAACGAGATGTTAATATGTCTCCAGGACCGTTATAGCCATAGTACAAACATTTCTTTAAGTTCTCATTTTCAACTAAATATGGATCGGAAGTCACATCTCCTGCTGCAGGAGATGCATTCAATCCTTGCGCACAAAATGCTTCATGCGAATTCGACAATTTCCATATTCCATTCGCAATATAGTAGCCAGGCTTTTCTTCATACCGATGATGACTCATACTTACTACACTACTCGCTCTAGATTCCATCACATCTACAGTCGTTTCAAATCCTGCACTATAGCGATCTAAAATCATCAAGCCATTCTTGATCAAATACGCATCCGAATAGTTATCATAAAAGTCTTCACTTAAAAAATAAGTTGAATCACAATAATCTAATAAACCATACTCATCCGCCTTAGCTTTTCGCAATTCAATAAATTCATCCGTATTGATATTTCCCTTTTTATACTCCTCCATCATCTCCATTTCTTTTAAACTCATTCCATACGTATCCATCGTGTTGGCACGAACAATACTTAAAGAAAGAATAAATACTATAAGAATACTCATACATATATAAATCTTCTTTTTCATTCCTTCACCTCCCATTTATATATTCTTTTCTTCTCACCTATTATTTTGACAACCCAATGTGAAAAAGACATTAATTCCAAGCATTTCCTTACGATACTTCCTATCTTGTCTAAAACGCAAAAAAACAAGCGTTTTACATAAAAAACACTTGTCAAAAAATCACAAATCGTGTATTATAAGTAGGCATATTGGGGTATAGCCAAGCGGTAAGGCATCAGACTCTGAATCTGACATTTCCTTGGTTCGAATCCAAGTACCCCAGCCATGCCTATTACAGAGAAGCAATTCTCTGTTTTTTTTATACTTTTTTCTTAGATTACCGACACAATACCGACACAATACCTACATTATTATTACCGACATTTTCAAATTCATTACCGACATTTTGATTGTATTACCGTCATTATTTTGTCGGTAATGAATGATCAATTAAGCTATATGACTTAATTAGACATAAAAAAAGAGAGCCTTTACTAAGCTCTCTATATGTGTCTATTAACGATTGAAGAAGAAGTTAGGAATTTGTTCATCATCACTTGTGTTATTTTCAACACTAGTTACAACACCTGAATTTACAGGAGCTTGAACTTTTGGTTCTGTAAATAATGCATCATTCGCAACTTGTTTGATGACTGGTTCAGTACGTCTTTTACGTTGTTTTTCTTTTGGTTCTTCAAATCCTGTCGCAATAACAGTAACGATAATCGCATCACCTAATTGTTCATTGATTGCGATACCGAAGATGCAGTCAACATCTCCACCAGCCGCATCCTGGATTACAGATACAGCATTTTGAGCATCAAATAAGCTAACTTTGTCACCACCCGTGATATTTACGATAGCTGATTTAGCACCAGAAATTTGTGCTTCCAATAATGGAGATTGGATTGCCTTTTCAGCAGCAGAAATTGCTTTGTCTTCTCCTTCTGCCATACCAATACCGATCAATGCACGTCCTTGGTTTTGCATAACGCTACGAACATCCGCAAAGTCTAAGTTAACCAATGCAGGAACCGCAATTAAATCAGAGATTGTTTGAACACCTTGACGTAATACATTATCTGCAGCTTGGAATGCTTCTTCGATTGGTTTACGACCAATCACATCTAATAAGTTGTCATTTGAAACGATGATCAATGAGTCAACATATTTTTTCAATTCTTCAATACCATCTTTGGCATTGTTTGCACGACGACGACCTTCAAAAGTGAATGGACGAGTTACAACGGCAACTGTTAAAGCACCTTCTTCTTTAGCAATCTTAGCGATTAATGGAGCAGCACCCGTACCAGTTCCACCACCCATACCAGCAGTGATAAATACCATGTCGCTTCCTTTTACAGATTCGCGAATTTCTCCTTCACTTTCTTCAGCAGCTTTACGTCCATATTCTGGATTTCCACCAGCACCTAAACCTTTAGTTGTTTCTTTTCCTAAAACGATTTTGTTATCGCAAGGAGAGTTTTTCATAACTTGTACATCTGTGTTGCAGATATAGAAATCAACACCCTTAACACCATCAGCAACCATGCGGTTAACAGCGTTGGATCCACCACCACCAACACCAAATACTTTAATATTTGCTACTTGATTAAATTCAGTCATATAATATTTTCCTCTCTTTTTTATTCTTCATCTGCTAAAATAGCATTCTTTAATTTCTTCGTAAATCCACCTTCACCAGTATGCGCCTTTTGATTAATAGAATCAATGCTCGCTTCTAATTCATTATTGTTAGCACTAATTCTGTCATCATGGTGAATACGGTTGATGTCCTGCCAAGCATAGGCCATACCTAAGCCACACACAAATGCACCATCTCTTGCACCAATGGCTTGTTCTTGATAGATCATTGCGCTCGCATTGAATGATTTATCTAGATCCTTCAATACGGGAATGTTACTTCCTTGTCCTGTGATCACATATCTTGATTTTCCTTGGCGAACAATTGGTAAACATGCATCATTGACAGCTGCAATCCATTGACGAATACGAGGTAAACAAGCCTTTGCTAATTCATTGGCCGTAATCTCAACACGCATATCTTCTCTTTGTTCAATATAAACAATCACATCACTGTTTTCATCTTCTTGACCCGAGAAAATATTCTGCAACAATCTGTAACATACATCATCACTTAACTTATATTTTCTTTGGATATCCTCAATGAACCATAAGTATCCATAATCCAAAGTTGTACAAGTCATTAAACGACCTGTACTAAATAAAGCTAAAGTAGAGTGATTCTGTTCCAAATCAATTTGGATTGTAACTCTTTCTGTGCTCTGTGCCAAAGCCGCAGTTTCTTGACCAATCGCAAATGAATCTACACATAGATCCAAGATTTCAAGATTTGCCTGTTCCACACAACGAGCATACGAATAGATCGTTTCCTTGTCGGCATATAATAAATCTACATCCATAACGAAATCTTCACATTCCTGATTTAATGGAAGTTTTTGACTTACTTGTCCATTGACTTCATAAGTCACCTTATTCGCATTGACAAATTCTACATCTTCATTCAATCGTTTTTGAATGGCGTTTTTAAATCCTTGCTGAATATGGAACAAACGAATATTTTTTGTACCATCTTCAATCTGAACACGCACCTTTTGTGAGCTACGCATTACATTTACACTAGGAACAGCCAATAAGACACGCT
>OGRF01001765.1_pt1 | contig 13594 bp, 10 predicted proteins | sample 1553381 | NCBI WGS metagenome assembly OGRF01 (sample SAMEA2580060, study PRJEB22360) | human gut metagenome | biome: human gut; feature: human-associated habitat; material: faeces | place: Denmark | collected 2008/2010
TTCTTCAAAAACATATGAAGGTAAACCTAAACCAAAATAATGTAAAGCCAAAACTGGCTGTTCAGCATGAAAGATATGATGATGAAATTCTAAGGCAGCATTCTCATATAATAAAACTGAGCCATCTGTTTTATTAATTAAATCTACAAATCTGTGTATTAAAAATATTATATTCGCACGTGCAGCAAGCGTATAATTTTTCTTTCGTTTTTCTACATCAGCATAGTCTTCTAAAATGGACAGTTTTGCATAAGGATATATCTGAAGTTTTTCTATTTTTTCAGTCATATCGTTATAAACATCCATTAATATAATAGGTTCATTTTTTTCATTGTATGTCCATATATCATTTTCTAATTTTGTAAGATATTCTTCATAATAAGGCGTATCCGTAATACCAGAAAACCAATCTAAAGAAACAGCAGTATAGTTTGACAAAGCAGCAAGCCTTCCTAATGTTGGTTCTACTTTTCCGTTTTCATAATTTTGATAATTTCTGTAAGAAATATTGCAAATTTCCGCTACTTCTTTAGCTTTTAAATCGTATGCTTCTCGTATTGTTTTTAGACGATTTGCAATTAAATTTCTTCTATCAGTATTTTCATTATCAGCGTTTTTTGAAAATATCGTTCCTAAAATTTTATTCATATTTTTACCTCAATTCTTATAATTAAATGAGATTGACTTACTGGAATAATTAGTTTATAATAATTACAGGATTATTACATCCTATAATTATTATAAATAGGATGTAATAATCTGATTGTTGCTAATCATTTTATTTATTAATTATAGCATAGGAGGGAACTATAATGAACAAAATTACGTATTATACACCCGACGAGATATTAAAAATTGTGTATACAGGTTTCGATGGAAAATGTTTAATCTCTAAAGGATCTTTATTAAATATGATAAAACGCGGTGATATACCAGCAAAACAATTAGGCATGAAACGTCGTTACTTTATCCCTTCGACTTGGGTAGAAACTATGTTAGTAAAAGAGAATAATAAATAAGAGTGTTGAAAAATGACTACAGAGCTGAACTTCATTAATTGTCCTTATGCTAACAGAAACAATCCATATTATGACCCCAAAAAAGGTTATTTATATGGAGTCGCATCAAAAGATTGCCGCAAAATATACAATGATTTTGATATCGATAAAATATTCAACGACGGCGAAACGCTTATATTTTATAAGCTTACAAAGTATTTATCTCCGCAGACAAACTTTTTATGCAAGAAAATTAATGGATTCGAATTTATGGATTTGAAAGATATAATGAATGTCACAGATCGAGGTGAGACAACTATTAGGCGTTTCATTGATAAAGCATTGAAGAATCATGTTATGGCTATATTTACAAAATCTTACGATGAAATTGACTTTAAAATGTACGCTATAAATCCGTTTGCAGCACGTGCGGGAAGCGGATGGATTAACGCATTCCTTTACCAATTATGGAAGGGAGAATGCAAAAAACATTTAAAGGCTGACATTTTACAAAAGTTAGAACAAGAAAGTGTTTACGGTTTTAATTTTGAGCCTTTTTATTTAAAAAATGGGAAATTGTATGAATCTAAAAATCAAATTTTCAAGCGAGTTAATGATAATGACAATAGTAGTTGGTGATACATTATGCCAAGCCGCAACCCAAATGGTATTGGTTCTTTCTTCACAAGAACTATGAGAGGAAAAATAAGATATTGTTGGGTCGTTTCTATCAACGGTAAAAAGAAACAATTCAGTGCAATTTCTCAAGCTAAACTCAAACAAAAAATTAAAGAGTGGCAAGCGCACGTCCAAAACACAAGTTTTGATGCCACAGTTAATACTCTGTCAGACTTCATTGAAATATTTTTGACAGTAAAAAAAACTACGTTAAAACAACGTACATATGACGGTTATAAATCTATTTGTCAAAACTTTTTAAAAAAACCACCTCTTGGAAATAAAAACCTTACAGGCATCAAGCCTATGATGATAGAAGAATTTTTAAGTTCTTTAGCTCCAAATTATTCTGCTAGTTATATAGCTGATATAAGACGATGCCTGCATACTATTCTAAACTGCGCAATACAACAAGAATATATAAAAGTCAATCCTTGCAGTTTTGCAAAAGGGCCACGGCAACAACAAAAGGAGATAATTATGCTTTCAAATGAAGAAATCAAAAATATACTTAAGGTCGCACGTGAAGGACAGTATATTTTTGATAAAAATTTTTACGAAAACGATGCTATTGTTTTGCAAAAGCACGGCTTTTATTATGCTTTATTACTTACAATTTTTACTGGAATTAGACGCGGAGAATGTTATGGTCTTACTTGGAATAATGTTAATTTAGAAGAAAGTTGGATAAAAATAATACAATGCCTGACAGAAGATAGTACAAAACGCCATCTTGATGAACCCAAAACTCCAAGTTCAAAACGAACTATTTCTATTCCTTATTTTGTGGCTGAAGAATTAAAGATATGGCAAAAAGAACAACAAGCATATGCTGATAAATACACTAATCTATACCAAAACAAGTTGAATTTACTTTTTCCTAATACCTTTGGTAATTTAATGAATTTATCCAATATGAACAGCCGATACTGGAAAAAATTAAAGGCTGCTTGTGGTCTGCCAAAGAATTATAATTGGCATTATTTACGCCATAATCATGCAAGTACGCTCATTAAAATGGGCGTACCTATAACCGAAATAACGCGCAGATTAGGACATAGTTCCAGTGCTGTAACTTTAAAAGTATATAGCCATGCTTTTAAAAATGATGATTCTGCTGTTATAAAAGCATTAGAAACTATGTGGGATGAAGGTAAAAACAATGTTAGATAAACAACTTTTAAGTATGTGTAGAAACGTAGATTTATATGATTTTTTATTGGAATTTAGTCCAGAAGAATGGACAAAGGAAAGTAGTAAATATCTACGACATAAAGAGCATAGCTCGTGTATAGTCACAAAAAGTAAAGGGTACGTATGGAACAGCCATAATTTAAAAGGTCGTAATCCAATTGATTTTTTAATAGTATTTTATAATTTCAGCTTTTTCCAAGCTGTACAAGCCGTAAAATCACATATTATATATTTCAATGCTGTTGTACCTAATAATGAATATACTGCTAATCATTCATTTAAAATTGCGAAAAAACCATGGGCGGAACTATTTTCTTATCTTTGCATAGAACGAAATTTAGAAAAAAATATTATTGAAAGATTAGTAAATAACCACAAGATTTTATTAACTGCTTTTGGAAAACATAAAAACATCTGTTTTTATGACGATAATACAGAACATTATGAATGTATCGGTATTGGTAGTGATCGTTTTAAACAGGTAAGTGATGGTATTTATTATTGGTCATTCGGAAATATAAAACAAAAAGCTTATATATGTGAAAGTGCTATCGATGCTATCAGCCTTTATCAATTATTAAAAGAGCAGGCAACTTATATTAGCATTGCTGGCAGTGTAACTCGTAATAAAATAATTGACAAAATAATAAAAAATTATGATGAAGTAATATTAGCTGTGGATAATGATTCGGCCGGCAACAAAGTTGCTGCCGGCTATCCTGATTTAAAACGCATTATTCCAATGAATAAGGACTGGAACGAAGATTTAAATTTTGGGGGCAAGGGGTCTCCCCTTATACCAGCGATTTTGGCGACAAAAAGGAACCAAAATAGGACGCTGGCAAACAATAGTAGTTATAAAGCAGGTGATTAATGATGCCAAAATACAAACTTGGCAAAACCGCACGTTTGGTGCTGCGGCTAAAGCCGGAACAGAAAATTTTGATAGTAAATAAGGCTAAAGCTGCCAATAAAACCATTAACGATTTTTGTACTGATATTCTTCTGAATTTTAAGTACGTTGACCAACTACAAAAAATTGAAAATATGCAGCGCAAGAAATTGTTTTTGCTACAAAATTTGGCCAATAATATCAATCAGATAGCGGCACATTGTAATACATTTGAAACTGCCCCTCAAAAGGAATTTTTGCAACAACTTTTAAAAGAGGTATCACAAAATGCCGATTTTTAAATCAATAAAACCAGGAGCATCTTTAAAAAATATAATAAAGTATGTTTCTAAAGAGTTTGATAAAACTAAAGATGTTGATACTATTAAAGGCTTAAATGTTGCGGATAATCCAGATATTGCTAAAGCACAAATGCTTTATACGAAAAAAGAATTTGGTAAAGAAACAGGGCGGCAATATCAGCATTATGTTTTATCTTTTAGTAACGAAGAAAAACTAAAACCAAAAGAAGCCATAGCTTATGCCGAAAAACATGCTAAAGAATGTTTTGGAGATAGATTTCAAGTATTTTTGGCGGTTCATCAAAATGGCAATGGCGGTAAACTGCATGTGCATTACATTGTAAACAGCGTAAGCTGTATGGACGGTAAGAAAATACAAACCAGTAAAGAAGACTATGATTATTTTAAAAACATTAATGATGAAATAGCAAAAGAATATGGTTTTAAGGTTATAGACCGCAGCTATGAAGCTGTTAGAGCACGCAGCAGGCCACAGCTTTATGGTCAACGTGAATATCAAAGTTTTATTAAAAATAAAAATAACTTATTAACCAATTGCGGCATTTCTGTTTTTAAAGCGTTGCAAGATAAGCCTAAAAGCTTTGATGATTTTAAAAATACTATGCAAGGATTAGGATGGGAAGTGCATTTACGCGGTAAAAATATCGTTTTTAAAAATGTAATTACTCAGCAAAGAATAAGAGCAAATACCCTTGCTAAAAAAATCAATAATAATGAATTAAGTACGGCGCAGATATTAAAAGCTTGTAATGAACAAAGTTGGAAACAATATCAGGGTATTAGTGTTGAAGCAACTCACAAACATCTTGATAATAACCCGCACTTTAATCATTTTACAATGAAACTGCCGCAAATAAATACTAATGATGAACAACAACCAAAAGCTGGCTTTAAAGTAGATTTGCAGCAAGATTACGAAAGAGATTAATTATATTGAAATGGAGTGAATAAAATGGACTTACAGGGATTAGTAGAAGCGACTAATAATAAAAAGCCAGAAACGGAAGAAAAAAACGCAAACGGAAACGAGATATATGCATCATTGGTGTTTATACAAAATTCTATTCAGGCATTAAAAATGCAACTAAACGAGCAAAATAAAATTTATACAGAAAATAATCAAAAATTAAACTTTAAAATAGATCAGGGCCTTGCCGATATACAAAAATCAATTAGTGCCGTGCCGGTACAAACGCAGACTTTAACAATAAATGAAGTTAAAGAAATAATAAAAGGCATACAAGCGCTTGAAAAATCTACTTTAAATGTATGTAACGAATTAAAGTCAACTAGGAACGATGTAGCAGAAGCTATTATGGCTTTAAAATTAATTATACTATTTACACCTGTAGCCTTAGTTTTAATTTTAATTTGCTACCATTGGTTCTTCTATTGAGAACAATTTTAGCTAATTTAACTGCATAAAAAAGACGGCATAACATATAATATGTTATGCCGTCTTTTTGCTTTGAATAATCATCATGATTTATAATATCTTGATGAAATTCTAAACATACTATTTTATCTGGTATTATTCTACATCTGTTTCATTATTTTCTGGCAATAGGATCATTTGACCAAGCCAGAGGTGTAAAAACGATGATGCTGCACGGCGATTTAATTTATCGTGTATCTTTTGATTGTAGTAGTTGCGAAGACACTGGTAGCAGGATGTATCGCAACCGCAGTTGTCAACAACAGCAAGTGCTCGTTTTAGCACTTGCTGAAACGCATGCCCATCTTCAGTCACCATGCGTCGTACATGACCAGCACCGCCTGCTACTGCATCATATAAAATGACTGAATAAACCATCAGACCATTAACTTCAGTACGGAAAAGACAACCTTTAATGTCTGTACGTTCAATTCCCATTTCTCTTGATAATCCTTCTAACAGGGCATAAAGAACAGATAGCATAGTATTCAAATCTGTTGCTTTATCGCTCTCAAAGGTGATTTTTACTACATCAGTTTTAAAGTCGTGAGAGAGCAAATACTCTTTTCCAGTACCTTCCTTATTGATGCAGATGTAACCTCTGCTGGTCTTATGAAGTTTTGGTAGTTCACCTTCAGTAGCGTAGCCGCATATAGGACAGACTGTATAACCAGTTCTTCCTACCACAACTAATGAGTCGTTTGAAGTAGACTCCATTTGGAATGTTAAACCATTTACTTCAAAACGTAATTTTCTGATGAGATTACGTTGGCGGTCGCCTATATAATAGTCGTCTGTTTTATAGTCGTGTTCTGGCCGATGCATCGAAACCTCTCGAACCTCATTTTCTGCACAGAACCCCATTCTTGGTTCCAATGTTTTCCGCCATCGCGGACGTGAAATGACTTTATGGCAAGATACGCATTCTCGTCCACTTCCAGTTACAGGATCACGAGTGAAGTTTGGTTGACCACAATTAGGACACTTAGGGCAGTAATAACCGATCTCCCAAGAATTCCCTGCTTTTTTCCCCGGCATTTTTCGAATATATCGACTAACATACATTTTGCCATCTGCCACTACTTGAGAACCTGGCGCATACTCTGCAATTGCCATCTGAAGATCTCTTGCTAACTGTAATGCTTTATCTTTCCCGATGGTAGAAACATCAGGTATTAGCTCTACGGTATCTACAGGGAAACCATATTTAGGTAGAACATTATTTCGTACAAGAAAACTAATTAAACTTTTTTTACCGCAATTGTCATTCTTTGCACATCGGAAATTACGGAGATTACGGCTCCATAAGCCAGCTCCTTCATCGTCGTGGCGACGGCGACATTCTCGCAATGCCTTTTCCATCTCTGCAACTGTTCCTTGAAAATCCTGCACTGCAATTTCCAGTACACCGTCCTCTCCACAAAGTCGTTCTACCCAGCCAAAGTCCAATATACCCAAACGTTGATGCATGTTAGTAGGAATTGACTTTAAAAGTAGTTGCCGAAGCGGCTCTGGCTTACTAGCCAGATACTCCTTAAGTAATTCATAACCACCTTCATTTAAAAGCACCGTTTGATTATCTCCATCGTATACCTCATTGTAGAGAGCAAAAAAGGAACTGAGTGCCACTGCAAAAATGTGCCGGTTGAGAATTTTTTCATTCTCAATTTCAAATACTGGTACCTTGATTTTACCACTAATCATAGCAGATGGATTCTGATAATAAGTAAAATCGTGCGATGAAAGTTTTGCGTATGTGAGAACAAAAGCGCTTGAATGCTTTGCACGTCCAGCACGACCGGCACGTTGCACATAATTTGCTGGACTTGGCGGAACATCACGCATATAAACTGTCTCAAGGCTCCCAACATCTACTCCCATTTCAAAAGTAGTGGAACAACTAAGTGCATTGATTTTTTTATGAACAAATGCCTCTTGGTACAAAGTTTGTTGATCTTTTGATAGCTGTGCCGTGTGTTCTTTAATGTATAGAGGTTCCGTGTGATTACTTTGGTAAAGTTTAACGTAGTGATTATTTGCAAAAGCGATTAATGGGTCAAAAGGTTCCAGTTGACCATTACATTTGATTGAAGCACACTGTCCTTTTACATTATAAGGTGTAACACGTCCACATTTTTTACAACGATAAAAAGACGACTTTGGTGCACCACCAATTCGCACTATAAAGTCATTTGCGTCTAATACGAATTCGTCGCTGTTTGGTTTAAATACATTCTCCCAATAGTCTGCTAGGATGTCATCGGCTTCATTTTCAGTAATACCAAGGGAGCGTACGAGACGCGTAATGCGAGTGCTGGGGAAGTAAGTATTATTATTACGTTTACGCCCACGCCAGCCTGAGATCCAACTGCGTTTGGCATACTCTGAAGTACGCAACAGAACCAGTTTTTTAGCAACAGGAGTAAAAAAGATATACTCTCGTTCTGCGGCTGTTAGGCTATATTTTTTACCAGCATCGATAGCGCCGCTAAAAACGGCATCTTGAACTAACAGTTCCAGCAGCGCACTCGCATCAGAATATTCAAGTTCAAAGGCCTTTTGAAAGTTGGGCACGACTTCGTAGTTTTTTCTAAATTCGAAAGAAAATACGCCCATGGATACCAGACTAGTACTGCGTCGAGCATTGAACATCTCGTTGAGAATAGCAACCCAAGCATTGCTCCTACTGACGGCAGTTAAAATTCCAGGATCTTGATTAATCGGTACATCCCAATTGGTAAAGGAACGATTGACCTCAAAGTATCGTGCTAACTCTTCAACAAATTCTGTGACGCTGACAGTGGTTCGACCAGCAGCTCTGTACTGTTCTGCAATATGCCAGATTCCTCGGCGGCGCAGAAATTCTTGATATGATCGCTCCATGTAGGAAGCAAAAAAGGCGGCTTCACTACGGCTATCTGAGAAGCACAAGAATTGTCGCATCTTCTTTTTTATAATTTTTCTCTGCTGGGGAGCTTTCGCAAAAATACTTCGTCGTGATTGTTCAGGAGAAGATTCCGTCATAATGATTTCCTCACTAGGAAGCTGTTCAAAAAGTTCGGTACCGAGTACTGCGGTAGCAGCATCGCTCCCAAGATAGAAACGGCGGAATGTGCCAAACCCGCAAGCTGGACATGCGGCTGGCCTTCCTGCTTTTCTGTTAATTCGATGCACTTTTATCCAATATATAGAATCATGTTCGCAAAAGTGCCGATGATAAGAGTTTTCCTCTAAATTGACATCAGCCTCTGGCGCAATAGCTCCACAGATGGCACAAACTACATAATCTTCTGTGGCATTTTCGTTTTTTCCTTCTACATCGCTGTCTGACAGTAACTCTCCATCCGTGTCTTCCTTTATATAAAAGTAATCTACCTGATCATCTGTATTACGTCTAGATGTCTGATGAAGGTAACCACCATTCTCATTTCCCACGATTGCTATACGACCACAATCTGTACAAACCGCAGCTTCAAAAACCGTAGATATCTGTTTTTTATAAATATCCTCATATTCAAGTTTTCGATGCAAAAAGAGATGCTTAGGCTTATTCAGCGTAATATAAGCACCTTCAATGGCGCGTACAAAAAAATGGTATCGAGGTTTAATTAAACTAATACCACCTCGCTCTGCTCTAGCACATACGGAGATAAACGAAACAACTTGTTCATTAGTCATGGGATGGACAGCAGATAATGCACGGCATAAGTTAGAAATAGTAATTGGTTCAATCGCAATCTTACGCATAGTATAAAACAGGTGCGCATGGAGAAATAACGCATACAGTTTTTCTCCTTCATCACCATTGGGAGCAAAATCAGCCTGATAGCGCTCCAGTATTTTAGAAACTGCTTGTGGATGCTGATGTAATTCAACAAATAGAGTAGGTGGAAAATCCATCAGCGCTTCCATTTTAGGCTGCTTTTCTTGAGACCGTATAATGCCATTTGCATTGAAAGTTACTCCGCATAACTTCTCCGCAAAATTTAAAATCTCTCTGTTTGCGTCTGGGCCACCCAACGTTGCGCTAGTTAAAATATACTGAACATTGCCAGGTTCACTGATACGAGCCCGAAGACGGCGCATCAATAGTGACGTCTCCATTCCAGTGGCACCTTTGTAGATGTGTGCCTCGTCAAGAACAATAAACTTTAACTTTGCACCAGAGAACACGGCGTCATCCTTCGGACGGAGCATCATATATTCTAGCATGGAGTAATTGGTGATAAGAATATGAGGCGGAGTACGTTGCATAACCTCGCGAGAAATTATTTCATTTGGAGCAGGATCTAACGGATTTCCATTTGCATCTTTATAGGTACGATGATATTCTGCAAGTGCTTTTGATTGCGTATACTCTGTATTGCCATTATATACACCATAGCAAATTTTTGGATATCTTTTAAGCAAAGATCTTAAACGTTTTATCTGATCGTTAGCCAAGGCGTTCATCGGATAAATAATAATCGCTCGTACGCCTGTATTTAGAGAACCAGATTCTTCTTCTCGCAGTAAATGATTTATTATTGGAATCAGAAAACACTCTGTTTTACCAGAACCAGTACCAGTAGTTACAACTAAGTTTTCGCCAGAAGATGCCATTTGCAATGCACTTTCCTGATGGCAGTAGAGTGGTCTATCTAATTTAAGTTCCTTATCCGATTCTGAAACTGGTTCTAATTCAGAAAACAGAGAACTGACAGCTCCCGAATCTATGAGTTCTCTGAGCGTATGGCCTGTTTCATATGAGGCGCCAATATCAATAAATGGTCCTTTAGCAACTTCTCCATCTTTTTGCAACTCTGCGAGAAATTCCCGTTCATAATCTGGATCGGCCATATTGAATGCCGTAGTAATGTAGTCGATGTAGCTATTTTTGATTTCTTTAGATGCTTGAATTGGATCGAACAAAAATTACACCTCTCTTACTTCATATTCAAAATAGTCCGGAGTTATCAATCGCTTCTTTTGTTCTTGTTTCGTCATAATAGTGTCAGGACTTCGGTTCACAATAGTAGAATATTTGGTGTCAATATACACAGCGTCATCTGTTGTGCAATGCAGGATGAGTAAATGCTCATTGACAATCCATAGATTAACAGGGTTAACGAGTTCAAATGCCTTATTAGAAGGATTTGAATTGAATGAATGGTAATTGCCATTGAAATCCATAAAATACATAATGCCGGAGTAGGTAGGTGCTGAAACAGATTCACCGGAAGCTATGCTTTTTCCAAGATAAGTTAAATCCCTAATAATTCCGCAGCCTGATTGCATGACTACAGTTTTTAACGTGTCTGAACCAAAGTCCCAGCAAAGAGAATTTCCCAGCATAATAGCTTTTTGTTCAAATGCAAAAGCATTCGGATCTCCAATCATTAGTTCACCCTGGTAAATCATCAGACTTGATGCGCTTGATATAAATAGGCTCTTTTTCTTTTCAAGAAAAATTTGAAATTTGTAATATCCATCTGAAAATTTACAGGATTCTGATAGGACATCATCTACATATGAGGCATGTAAGCACATGTCTTGTCCATGCGGTTTGCGGCAATAGATGATTTTAAATTGAGAATCAGGGTCACCAAAATAATTATCGCTAACTTGCCAGTATAAATAGCCATCACGGCACTCTAATGGGCTATGAAGGAACTGAGGAGTGAAAATAATTAATGTAATTTTAAATCTTTCGTAGTTCCCATGTTCATCTCTTAAGCATATCCAGAGAGTTTTGATTCCCTCTGGCGAAGTCATAGAGCGGAGCATATTACCAAGCTCAAATTTGCCTTTCTTAACCGATGGCGGTACTTCTTCACTATCAAGCATAAATGCTCCAATCCAACCCATGTTTGCTTTCATTGTCATGGTTTCACCAGAATCAATGTTTTTATACCATATTGCATCTGGAGCTAAAAATGCATTTCTCCCCATAAAATCAACCTGTACTGATGGAATCTCAAGTTCAAATTGAAAAGGAAGACTAGGAAAAGAAAAAGTGACATGACTTTCTTCCTGTTGTAATGGAACTTCTGTTTCATGCTGATAGCCACTCCAGCTAATCTTGAGATGCACAGTATCAACACCAGATCGATACAGATGTTTATCCGTAGATATTATACAATCACGCAAGATAATGTAAGAATACTCGTATTTCACGGTGTCATCTGTTATATCAATTACTCGAATCCTATGTAGAACGCAATTATCTTCTGCTGAAGCAATCTCAAAAATTCCATTATTTTTTTTCAATTTATCAAGGCCCAAATGAATTCCATCCACTGATATTTTATATCGAAGAAAAGATTGTCCCTCTGGTATTTGAAGTGTTAAGGTAAATGGTTTAGAATATACATCTATATATTTTCCTTGATTTACAACACGCAATTCATTTACAAGATGTCCTAATGCGTAATGACGGAAACGTGAAATGGTCGTAATATCCGCAAAAACCTCAACTCCATCTACGGCAACAGAGGCTACAGCAGACAGATTAATTCGATACAATTGTCCTGGATGCAGAAGCTGGTAGAATTCATCTTCACCATTAAATTCAATGGAAGCATCTTCTGATGCAAACAAATATGCTATTCCACCTTTAGGGGTACGCTCGTTCCCTGCGGAATCTAATAAAATATAGTTTCGAATTAGTTTTTTATTGGATTGATAAAGAATATCGTTTTGGTAAGTAATTTCTACTTGAATATGCGGGGGTTTAAAAAAATTATACTGCGTATTCTGTAGAGGAATAAAGCGACTCTTGGTAGTCAAGCAAAGATCATTTCCAGTAACGGAAAGGTCATCCTCAAAAATAGTAGAACCACACTGTATGATTTTGATTATCGGTCGTTCCTTTTTTACACTTGATAATCTGATCTTAGGAATATGAATTCCTATCATTTCGTTGATAAGAGCATACTGAACATAAATCCGATCCGTCGCTGTAGCAACAAATTCTGTTTTACGTTGTCGCCACTCTCCCTGAACGCGTACTCGTTCCGAAATACTTTTTTTGTTATACCAGTCATTAAGAAGTAGATCCCAATAATTTCTGGTTATATCCAAAGATACTTCTTCATTGCCACGCAACATTGCATCCATCTTTTTTACAATAGAATCGGCAAGAACCGCCATATACCCAGGACGCTCTTGAAAAAGCGTCTGTAAACCAGAAAAGACTGTATCTGAACGAAGCTGTAGCTGATTGTTCTTAGGAAGATGGTTATTCCATCTTGCCTGCATTCCCTTGGTAAAGACCTTATAGCTGATATCCTCGGCAACATACTGAAAGTCTAAGTTTTTCGCATAAAAGTCAAAAAGAATATTGAACAGCGATTCTATGCTTTGTTTTGGTGCAATGGAGTGAAGTAATAGAGATGTATAGTATCTTTGAGTTCCTGCCGGAGCAAAAAAACGTTTGTAAGCACAAAGCGTATTCTGAATGGCTACACGAAATCTATTATAAAGCCTTTTTTCGGCAATTTCAGAGTTTTCTGAATTAAAACCGTACTGCATGAAGATATATTTCCAAAATGTATTGGCACAGTTATCATCCAAGATATTAGTTGACCAATGTTTTAGCAATTCAATTGTTTCCAATACTAGGATGATCTCTTCCTGCCTTGTTATGTATTTATCTCCACTTAAAATCTTCTTTACAGTTTTATTTGCACTTTGATATAAAAGCAGATTTTCTTCATTAGTTAAAATATATTCTCCAGCCAGGGGATATCTACGAAAAACATAGTCTGCAATGAGGAATGCATCTGAATAGTTAGTAGGATGCTCAACATTTCTGATCAGCATATCAGATTCAACATAGCCAGTTTCTTTCCATATAAATCCATGTGCTGAGAACCATTCAGTACGGGTTTGTTTATTCTCTTTTGCAATCTTATACACTTCATAAGATAGTATTCCAGTACGTTTCAAGTATTGATCTGCAAAAATTATTCTTGAAGGGAACAATTTTTGCAACTTCTCAATTATTGCAGTTTCAGACAGTGCCATGTCTTTACCACTCCTTATTGCTGCTGCATGGTTATGCTTTAACAGAATAACTCATATATTTTACTTA
>OGRF01001775.1_pt1 | contig 13508 bp, 10 predicted proteins | sample 1553381 | NCBI WGS metagenome assembly OGRF01 (sample SAMEA2580060, study PRJEB22360) | human gut metagenome | biome: human gut; feature: human-associated habitat; material: faeces | place: Denmark | collected 2008/2010
CTTTACGAACACCTTGACCTTCATTGCCGACTAGAATTGCGTATTTTTCACTTGGCTTAATATTTTGAAGATCCTTGTGATTGTCATGTAAAGCTGTGGCATACACTTCAATATTTCTTTCTTGAAGCTTTTTAATTTCTTCTACTAAATCCGTTTGGATAACAGGAATATAGAATAGGGCTCCTTGACTGGACTGAATCGTTTTTGGATTGTAGATATCGGCACAACCCTTTGACATATAAATGCAGTCAATGCCAAAAGAATGAGCGGTTCTTAAAATCGTACCTACATTTCCTGGATCTTGTACATTATCCAGTAATAGAAGACTATTTTCTTTTTTTGGTTTTAAGTTTAATTTTTTACATACACCAATCATTTTAGAATTTGAATTCTGGTTTGACAATTTGTTTAATACTTGTTGCGTTACGGTTTCATAGTTAAACTCTATTGGACATTCGAGTCCTTCAAGGATAAATAATTCTTGTAGAGCCTTTGCGTTAAATGCTTCTTTAACCATATGTTCGCCTTCGACGAGAAATAGATTTGTCTTATCTCTTTCTTTTTTTTGAATCAGTTTGGCGTATTCTTTTATTTTTTTATTGTTTACAGATTGAATCATAAAAAAATATTACCATACTTCGGCTTGAAAAAAAACATGGACTTCGATATAATTTGAACTGTTAAAGCAATGAGAAGACATAGTAACTATTTAACGCTTAGATCAGAGAGTAAACCGATTGGTGAAAGGTTTATATGAGTAGGGATAGTGAATTCACCTTTGAGCAAGAGTTAAAACCTCTTCCGTTTCATACGGTTATCATGGTTAATTAAGTGTGTCTATCAAGACGAAGCAAGATGGTAACGCGGCAGTAGTCGTTCTTGCGTCGTCTTTTTTTTGTTTTTAGGGAAAGGAAGAACAACATGAAAACAATCGAAGAGCTTTTGCAGGAAGCTACACAAAAAATTCAAGATGTCAAAGATTCATCTTCGTTGAATGATTTACGTGTCTTGTATCTAGGTAAAAAAGGACCTGTTCAAGAGTTGATGAAGGGTATGAAAGATTTGTCGAAAGAAGAAAAACCTATCTTTGGACAAAAGGTCAACCAGTTGAAACAAGATCTTTCTAAGATGATTGAAGAAAAGAAAGAACAATTGGCAGCTTTAGAAATGCAGAAAAAAATCGAATCCGAAAAGATCGATATCACTTTGCCAGGGCGTAAACCAGAACTAGGTAATGCACATCCATTAAATTTAGTGCGCCAGGAATTAGAAGATTTATTCATTGGTTTAGGATATCAGGTTATTGAAGGTGACGACATTGTCGATGATGAATATTGTTTTGAGAGAGCCAATATTCCTAAGGATCACCCAGCGCGTGATATGCAGGACTCTTTATATATTGATCCAAATCGTCTATTAAGAACACATACAACAGCGATTCAGATGGTTGTGTTAGAAGAAAGTGCACCAAATTTACCAATCAAAGTTGTATGTCCAGGTAAGGTATATCGCCGTGATGATGATGATGCAACGCACTCTCACCAATTCATGCAGATGGAAGGTTTAGTTATTGGTGAAAAGGTCACTTTAGCGGACTTAAAGGGAACTTTAGAATTTATGGCCAGAAAGTTATTTGGTCAAGATCGCCAGATTCGTTTTAGACCAAGTTATTTCCCGTTCACAGAACCAAGTGTAGAAGTGGATGTTTCTTGTCACATTTGTAATGGAAAAGGATGTCCAACATGTAAAGGTACTGGATGGATTGAAATTCTAGGTGCTGGAGAAGTACATCCAAATGTATTAAAAATGGCTGGATATGATCCAGAAAAATGTAGTGGTTTTGCGTTCGGTGTAGGTATTGAGCGTGTTGCGATGTTGAAGTATGGCATTGATGATATTCGTCATTTCTATACAAACGATAAACGTTTCAATTCTACATTCAAACGTTATGAGTAGGAGGATTTAAGTATGCGTATTTCAAGAAAATGGTTTAATCAATTTATGGATGTACAAGATCTTTCTATTGAAGAAATGGCCAAACGCATTACCGATGCGGGTTTTGAAGTAGAAGGTATTGAACATTTATCGCAAGGAACAAATTTAGTGATTGGTCACGTTGAAACTTGTACGGAACACCCAGACAGTGATCATTTACACTGTACAACCGTTAATGTTGGAAATGAAGTGGTTAATATTGTGTGTGGTGCACCAAACGTGGCTGCAGGACAAAATGTAATTGTTGCATTACCAGGTGCTGTTTTACCTGGTGGAGAAATCAAGAATGGTGTGATTCGTGGTGTTGAAAGTAATGGTATGATTTGTTCATTACTAGAACTTGGGGTCGATCCATCAAGTTTAAATGATGATCAAAAGAATGGTATTGAAGTTTTACCAGAGGATGCACCAGTAGGAAATACGGATCCATTAGGTTACTTGGGCTTAGATGATGAAGTATTAGATATTGGATTAACACCAAATCGTAATGATTGTCTAGCTGCATTCAATATGGCAAAAGAAGCAGGAGCTATTTTAAATCGTGAAGTTAAACTTCCTGAATATAATGGGGCTAGTGATGTGGGTAGCAAAACGCATCTTCATGTTGAAAGCACAACTGAAAAATGTCCACTATTCTATGGCAAAGTGATCAATCATTTAACAATCAAAGAAAGTCCAAAATGGATGAAAGAATTATTGGCAGCTAGTGGTGTAAAATCAATCAATAATGTTGTTGATATTTCAAATATTGTTATGTTAGAAACAGGTCAGCCCATGCACTTCTATGATGCAAAATCATTGCCAGAACAAAGTATTGTTGTAGCGGATGGCTTTGATGAGGAATATACAGCTTTAGATGGTGTAACTTATAAATTACAACCAGAAGATATTGTCATCACAAACCAAGGAAAACCAATCGGTATTGCCGGCATCATGGGTGGAGATGATTCTAAAATTTTAGATACGACAGATTCAATTATTATTGAATGTGCAATTTTCGATCATGTATCGATTCGTAATACAGCTCGTCGATTAAATTTATCAACAGATGCGAGTGTTCGTTACCAAAAAGGGATTGAACCATTAGCTAGTAAGAAAGCATTGGATCGTGCTGTTCAATTGTTGATTGAATATGCCGATGCGACAGGTATTGAAGAAACGGTTCAATATGGACAAGTTCCTTATGAGCCAAAATCAATTTCTTGTACTTTGACAGCTATCAATAATCGTTTAGGTACAGATTTTAAATTAGATGAAGTTATCGATGTATTTACACGCTTAGACTTTGAACCTGAAGTGGCTGATGATTTGATTACATGCCACATTCCAAGTTCAAGAACCGATATGGAAGGTATGGCGGATTTAAGTGAAGAAGTCATTCGTATGTTAGGATATGATCGTTTACCTAGCACACTTCCAGTTATGCCTATGACAGAAGGTAAATTAACGTATAAACAACAATTGACTCGTCAGGCACGTCAATTCTTATGTGCTCAAGGTTTACAGGATTGTTTAACATATACCTTGGTTAGTACAGAAAAGAAAGACAATGCGATTTTTAATAATGATGAAGCAATCGAACTAGCTAGTCCTATGAGTGAAGAGCGTCGCTATATTCGTACAAGTATTTTGCCAAGCTTATTAGATGTAGTTTCTTATAACCGTGCTCGTAATATCAAAGATATCAATGTCTTTGAATTGAGTGATGTAGCTGGTGTAAGTGGAGCTAAAATGCATTTAGCTATCGCCATGAGTGGAAATTTACAACAAACTCGTTGGACAAGTGATGTAACACCAAGCGATTTCTACACATTAAAAGGTTTAGTAGAAGTTTTCTTTGAACAAATTGGTATTGCAGCTCAAAGAATTTCATTTGTAGAAAATGATATGGATACAACACACTTCCACCCATATCGTAGTGCTAAAATCATGTTAGGAAAAGATTGTGTTGGATTATTAGGTGATATTCATCCTCAATATGGTAAGAATATTGTGATGGCTGAACTTGATTTTGATGCGTTGATCGATGTGAAGAAATCAAAAATCAAATTTAGTCCAGTATCAAAATATCCAAGTGTATCTCGTGACTTGGCATTCGTATTAGATCGTGCAATGCCAGTACAAAAGGTAGTGGATACAATTAATAAGCAAGGTCGTTTAAATAAAGAAATGATCATCCGTGATGTAGAAGTATTTGATGTGTATGAAGGTGAACACGTAAGTAAAAATGAAAAGTCAGTAGCGTTATCAATCACATTCCAGTCGGATTCTCATACATTAAAAGATGAAGAAATCAACCAAGTGTTTGAAGCTATCCTTGAACATATTCAAAAAGATTGCAACGCAACACTTCGTAGTTAAGAGATGTTTTTGACATCTCTTTTCTTTTGTCTACGAAATCTTGTAAAGGGCTTACAAAAAGATTAAAATAAGACATATAAGGAGATTTTTTCTATGCAAAAATATATTTTAGCAATTGACCACGGAACAACAAGCACACGTGCCGTATTATTTGATAAGGCAGCTAACGTGGTAGAAATTGCCCAAAAAGAAACGACAATATCCTACCCACATCCAGGTTGGGTAGAACAAGATGCCAATGAGATTTGGCTTGCGTGTTTAGCCGTGATGAGCGAGGTCATTTTAAAAAGTAAGATCAGTCCAGAACAAGTAGCTGCCATTGGAATAAGTAATCAGCGTGAAACAAGTGTTTTATGGGATGCATCAACAGGACTTCCTGTAAGTCCTGCTATTGTATGGCAGTCTAAACAGACAAAGAGTATTTGCGATGGTTGGAAGAAAAAGGGGTATGAAGATATTGTAAAGGCGAAAACGGGTCTTCGTATTGATCCTTATTTTTCTGCAAGTAAGATTCGTTTTATTTTTGATCAGAATCCAGATGTATATGAAAAGGCGAAAAAAGGGGAAGTCTTATTTGGCACGATGGATAGTTGGATCGTATGGAAGTTATCTGGTTCATTAACACATATTACCGATGTATCAAATGCGAGTCGTACCTTGCTTTTTAATATTCATACTTTGTCTTGGGATGATGAATTGCTTGAAATGTTTGATATTCCAAAATGTATTTTACCTGAAGTAAAACCTACATCCTATGCATATTGTAAGACGGCTTCGTATCATTTCTTTGGTCAAGAAGTGCCAATTTGTTGTGTTGTTGGAGATCAACAGGCTGCTTTGTTTGGTCAAGGCTGCTTTGGCGCAGGTGGCATTAAGAATACATATGGTACAGGTGGCTTTATGTTGATGAATACGGGCAAGAGAATTGTCGAATCTAAAAATGGTTTATTATCAACTGTGGCTTGGCAAATTGGTGATCAGGTCGATTATGCTCTTGAAGGAAGTATTTTTGTTTCTGGTAGTCTAATGAAGTGGCTTCGTGATCAGATGCAGTTGTTTGAAAATACAAAAGATACTCAAGCCATGGCTGAAAGTGTAGAGAATACCAATGGAGTTTATATTGTGCCAGCTTTTGTGGGTCTTGGAGCACCCTATTGGGATGATGCATGTCAGGCTAGTATTTTAGGCTTAACTTTTGGAGCTAATAAAAATCATATTGTACGTGCAGCTTTAGAATCTATGGCATATCAATCAAAGGATGTATTAGAGGCTATGAGACAGGATAGTCAAATTGAGATTACTTCTATGAAGGTTGATGGTGGGGCTTGTGCCAATAACTTCTTGTTGCAGTTTCAAAGTGACTTACTTCAAATGCCTGTACAACGCTTTAAGACAAATGAACTAACGGCTTTAGGTGCTGCTTATCTTGCAGGACTATCTTGTGGTTATTGGACACAAGATGAGCTTGGTGTAGAACTTTCTAAAGAGTTTGTGCCTGAAAAGAGTAAAGAAGAAATGGATAGCTTGTATTCAAACTGGAAAAAGGCGGTAAAAACTTGCCAGAGTTACAAATAAAAGTTAGAATATTGGCATGGAAATTTATACAAAAGAAGATTTTAAACAAATTTTTATAGATTTAGGCATTCAAAAAGGGAGCAAGGTTTTATTGGAAGCAGATTTGGATCGTTATAGTGGCTTGGTTGGAAATGTTCAAATGTTGATTGAAACGTTGCAAGAATTGATTGGGGATACTGGCTTGTTGTGCATGCCGTGTTTCTCTTATTCTTGTTTGGATCCTGCTTGTCTTGAAAACTATTATCCTTATGAAAAGTGGAAAGAGGTTCGCGAGAATTTACCTGGTTTTCATGTAATATTTACGCCAAGTGAAATATATAAGGATTGCACAAATTTATTTTTACGTTATAAAGATGTTTATAGGTCAAATCATCCTGTATATAGTTTTGCGTATTGGGGTAATTTTGATGAAGATGTTTTAAAGGTGGATGTCAATGATGCATTAAGTTTTCATGGAAGTTTATCTTTTTTAAATGAAAAAAATGCCTGTAACCTTCTTATTGGTGTGTTACCAGAAAAGAGTTTAATGGTGCAGGCACTTTCAAATGAGTATCAATTGGGAAAGACGATTGTACAAAGAGCGTTTCTTCGTTCAAAAAGACAATTGACAAAATCTTTTATTGTTCAAGTTGTAGATGAAGAAATATCTAGAGATTTACTAGATGGTTTGACAGTTCTACAAAGTGAATCGAGTTTAGAAGATGTTTATGTACTTAGAAAAGGGGAATAAAGAATTCGCAAATCTTTTCTAAGATAGCTTGATCTTCAATTGAGAAATTGTTGAATTCAAAAGAATCAATATCTAAGATGGCAACGAGTTTGCCATCTTTTTTTAAAGGAATACATATTTCTGAGTTGGAAGCACAATCGCATGCAATGTGACCAGCAAATTTATGTACGTCTTCAATTCTTTGTGTTTCTTGCGTTTTAGCACAAGTACCTACAACACCTTTTCCGTATGGTATGCGTGTACAGGCAACTTTTCCTTGGAAAGGTCCTAAAGTGCATTCTTGATTTTTTTCATCACAAATATAGAAGCCTAGCCAATTGATATTTTCCATTTCATGGAATAAAAGGGCAATCAAATTGGATATGTTTGCGATGTTTGGGAGTGTTTCATCCACTAAATACTTGCATTGTTCAATTAATATTTCATTCATTTTTATCACCGTACTTATTTTACCAAAAAAACAATGAAATTAGTGACTTTTGTCATTGAAAAAAAGCTTTTTTTTAAGTACTATCCCGAGTTTGACAGTTGAAAAAGTAAAAAGTGCTAGAAAGCCTTTATTCAAGGTTTAATCTAGCACTTTCGTTTTTTTGAAATGTTGTATGTGATTTCTATTTTGAAATTTTTTTTACTATTTTGTTTAAATCACTTGGTCTATAGTACTTTCTGTTTAGTTGTAGCTCGAAACATCTTTCTAATGCATCTAATGCCTGACTTCCACTATAGATGGATTTGTAGTACATGTCATCCATATTTACTACATTCATATTTCGTAATGTTTTTATTAGGTTTGATGTTGTTACATGAGTTAAGTTGTCATCCAACTTGCACTCCATAAGCCTGTATATAAGTAGTGCAGTGTAGCAGATCAGGAAATGTGCACGTATTCTTTCTGGCTTTCTCAAGAATACTGGTCTTGCATCGAAATTAGTCTTCATGATTCTAAAACAGTCTTCGATTTTGTATCTATTTTGAGCTACTGCTAGGATGTCTTTGGCTGAATCGTCAAGGTTTGTTGCGACGGCATAGAATCCATCGTATTTTTCTTCTTCATGGATTTTATCCATATCCAACACATAATTAGCTGTATCAGATGATGTGTTCTTAAGGAATCGACGTATATCGTTGGGCCCTTTTTTTATCTTTTCAGGATCTTTAAGTCTTAATAACTTTTTAGCACGTTCAAGCTGTCTTTCGCGGATAGTCCTTTGGTATTCCATCATCTTTCTAGAGAAAGTGACAATGATATATTGGTGTAATGTTCCTTTGGCTTTTACTTTTTTTGTTCGACCGTTCTTATATACTTTTTCTTCATAAAGTCCTGTATCCATGGCCGTGTTGGCGGGAATCACTTTATAGGCAAAATCATTGTATAGACTTAGATTGTTTGCGTCTTTTTTATCAAATGTTCGCATTTCTTTCAATGTGATCGCATCGTCATTTGACAATAGACGGTAGTTTGAATCGTTGAATACGATATCTTTGATCTCTTGTCCAAGTTTTTTTACTGACTGTGTAACGATATAGGCTCTACCACCCATATCATTGAATTTACGGATATTGTAGGATCCAAGTCCTGCATCCGCACAATATATGAACTTTTTGTTTCCGGTCATCTTTATAACTTCTTTTTCAAGTGGAACGGCAGTAAGCTGTTCATTTGTGTTTCCTGGATGAATACACATAGAAATAGGGATTCCACGGCTGTCCATGATAAGCCCCATTTCAACAATAGGAGATGTCTTGTTTTCCTTACTGATTCCGAACTGACGAAGTCCAAGGATAATTTCTCCAGTAACTTCGTCAATGATCTCCTCATCAGGCTTTTCTGTTTCAAAGAAATAGTTTGTACAGTCATAGTACATAACTGAAGTATCTCGTTTAACGATGTTTTCGGAATTGTCAAAAAGATATTTTAAATATTTGTCACTGTTTCTGTCTAGAATATCCAAGAAACGAATCATATGTTGGTATTCAACCTGAGGTTTCTCATAGTATGTATCAAGTTTATCGTATGTTCCATATTTACTGGCAGGATCCAAAATCCTTGCATAGGTAAGAAACTGACAGATTTTATTACAGTCGTAGGTGATCTTTCGGTCAGAAGAAACTGATTTAAAAAAATCAGACAGATTCAATTTGGCATAGATATCCTTAAGATACAGATATCCAATGTTCAAACTAGTAGAATTCGAACAAGGAGAATCTGTAGAAGGGATTCTTTCATTAAAGTCCATAGTAACAATGAATTCAGATCTGCCAGAACGATATTCCTCATTCATTTTTTTTACTTCGTTTTTAGCGTATTCCAAAGGATTATCCGTTATAAGAAGAAGTTCGGAATGTTTACCTAATCTTTTGATATTTTTGGTTGTCGTTTTTTTACCATTTCTAAATCCCTGCTGAATATAGTAAGTAGGATCTTTAAGTCGTTTATCATAATACAGTTTCATAGAAGCAGCCATCCTTTACAACTATTATATCACAATTACAACACATACAACAGTAGAAAATAAAGATTTGACGAAAAAAAAGCCGTACATAAACGACATTTGGCTATTTTGGCTATGAGCAAGTGTTAAACTCCCGAGTGATTGGATCCAATAATAGTTTAACTGGATATGCAGGTGGAATTGAGAAGAAAGAAAAATTATTAGAAATTGAAGGTATACATGGGTAATGCGTACCTTTTTTTGATGGATGTAAAACATAGATTTGAATTTACTGAAAATAAATGTAAGAAAATGCTTGCATAAATGAAAATGTGGTGTTATTATAAACGCACAAAACACAAGGAAATGGAGTAGTAAAAGGAAAGTCTTTGTTAGAGAGTTGTCGGTTGGTGCAAGACATAAGAGATGGAACTTTGAACTTACCATGGAGTGGTCAGGTTGATAAGACTTGAACGTAGGCTTAACGTTAATAAAGCAGGATGTGATAGCATCTGAAATGAGTGCATTCTTAAATGAATGAAGAAGAGTGGTACCGCGGAAGTATTGTAATTCTAACCTTTCGTCTCTTCTGTCTAAACAGGCAGCAAGAAACGATTGGTTTTTTTGTTAGCTTGTTGTGCACGCTATAGGAGGAAAAGTATGAAAGCACAAAAAGTTGGAAAAATGGCGATATTTTCAGTAGGCGCCGTATTATTCTCAGCACATGCTGGAGGTGGATTTGCCACAGGAAATCAGGCAAATACATATTATGTAGGCATAGGATGGACTGGTATTGTGAGTGCCATAATAGCTATGTTGCTATTGATATTGACAATGCGAGAAGCTATGGTGATGTATAACCAGAGAAATTTGACAAGCGCAAAGGAATTGTTTGAAAACTTATATCATCCATTTGATAAGTTGGAAATCTTATTTGAGATCTTCTTTAATATCATGGTTTTGATGGCTGTTGCAGCAGCTATTAGTGGAGCTGCAAGTGCATTGCAACAATACTTTGGATTTAATTATTATGCTTGTGTTGTTGCGGTTGGAATTGTTGTTCTTTGCTTAACCATTTTTGGCGCAAGTGTTGTAAGAATGGCAAGTACATATATGGGTATGGCTATTTTGGTAACAGCCATTGTTATTTATGGTATGGGAATCATGAAAGGTCAAAATATTGGGGCTATTTTAGCAAATGACTTTACTATAAATGGTTTTATGAATATGCCTAAAGCCATCTTAAATGCATTTACATATGCAGGCTTTCAATGTGTGACATTACCAACAATCGTTGCTTGTGGAGCTATCTTACCAGATCGTAAATCTTGTTCAAAAGCAATGTGGATCTCATTTGTGATGAATGCTGTCGCATTAGTATTAAGTGTATTGATGTTAATTTCTTGGAAGGGTGTTTATGGAGAAACAACTCTACCTACATTGACAAGTTTAAATGCGATGAATGCAAACTGGATGGTTGTTGTATATGGTATTTGTTTATTACTTTGCTTAATTTCTACAGCAGTAACAACAACATTCGGATTTGTGACTCGTTTTGAAAATATTCGTGTTTTAAAGAATGTAGAAAATCCAGTAAAGAAAAGAATCATTGTATCTGCATTTATTATTGTAGTATCTATGACGATTTCAATGGCCGGATTAACAAATATTATTAAATATGGATATGGTTATTGTGGATATTTAGCTATCGCAATCATCATTGTTCCATTCTTAACAGTCGGTGTATACAAGAATTATCATACAGAAAATGTTGAAGTAAAAGAAGGAGTAGAAGTTTATGAAAACAATTGAAATGTCTAATTATTCAGTCGGAGAAAGTTGTTACAACGAAATCCCAGGTGTATGTGAAAAATACAACGTTAAAAAAGTTGTATTGATTGGCGGTAAAAGAGCTTTGGCAGCTGCTGAACCAAGAATTCGTGAAGCTATTCAAGGAACTGATATAATAATTACAGATTCAATTGTATATGGTGTTGATAGCACAATGACAAACGTTCATAAATTGACTTCAAATCCAAACGTACAAGAAGCCGATGTTATCTTTGCGATTGGTGGAGGAAAAGCTATCGATACTTGTAAAACCGCATCCATTGAAATGAATGACAAAATGGTTTTCTCATTTCCAACAATCTGTTCAAACTGTTCGGCCGCTACAGCTATTGCCGTAGTATATGATGATAATGGAGCATTGGACCACTATTCATATCCTCATTGTCCAGCACACATCTTTATCAATCCAGATGTTATCGCAAAAGCACCAAGTGAATATTTCTGGGCAGGAATTGGGGATGCCTTGTCTAAACAATGTGAAGTTGAATTCGCAACGCAAGGAAAGACTTTAGATCATACAGCTACAATGGGTTTGGCATTAGCTAAAACATGTACAGAACCATTATTGAAATATGGTAAACAAGGTATGGAAGATTGTAAAAATGATACAAATTCAGCTGCAATCGAAGCTATTGCCTTGGATATTGTCGTATCTACTGGATATGTTTCAAACTTAACAAACCAACCAGAATATTATTATAATTCAAGCATTGCACATGCCTTCTATAATGGAAGCTGCTCAATTGCACGTAGCGGACACCATTTACATGGTGAAGTAGTATCCTTTGGTGTATTAGTATTGTATGCATATGCCAAAGATGAAGAAAACTTAATGAAAATGGCAAAATTCAATAAATCAATCGGCTTACCAGTGACTTTAGCGGATGTGGACTTGGATGAAAGCCATTTGGAAGCTTTGACTGAAGCGGCTACAAAAACAAATGAGTGGAAAAATGCACCTTTCCCATTCACAAAAGAAGAGTTTATTGCGGCTATTAAAAAAGCAGATGCGGTAGGTCAAAGTTTATAAGAGATCGAGAAATCGATCTTTTTTTTCGGTTTTAATGTTATTTTCACATGGAAAAATTAGAATTAAGGTGTATGTGAAATTTTGTGATTTGTAGGTCAATTTGATAGCTGTGTTATAATTAGTGATGTAGGTGATAAAATGTTACTATTTTTTAAGAGTTTACCAAGACTAGTGCGTAATGCCAATAAAGATATGCATCGTCATTTCTCAATGACTTTTTCTTCCATTGTATCGATTGGCATTGCTTTACTGATGGCCTTGTTTATATTTGTGATTTACGTGAATGTCGGAGGATTTACCAATCAAATTGAAAATGAATTTATGATTCAAGTTTCTTTAAATCCAACACTAGAAGATGAAGAAATTAGTGAATTATCGGATTCGATTGCTTCTACGTCTTCTGTAAAGAAAGTCACATATTCAAGTAAAGATGATGAACTGGATGCGTTGATCAAAGAAAACGGTCCTATGTTTAAACAATATAAAGGGAAGGATAAAAATCCTTTATATGATGTTTTAAATGTGGAATTAAAAGATAATACGAAAATTTCAAAGGTGACAAAAAAAATTTCTAAGATGGATGGTGTTGTTAAGGCTACCTATGGAGGTAGTGCAATCAATACGATGATTCAATTGTTTAAGAATATCCGTGTATGGGGAAGTGTCTTTGTAGGACTTATGGTGTTGATTGCCGTATTCTTGATTCGAAATACGATTAAAATGACGATTTTAGTACGTAAAGATGAGATTGCGATCATGCGAACAGTTGGTGCCTATAATTGGTACATCTCTTTTCCATTTGTATTAGAAGGAATTTTTATTGGATTTTGGGGTGCTTTAGGCCCTGTTTTGATTTGTATATTTGGATATACAGGTTTATACCATGTGTTGAATGGTATGTTTTTTAGCAATATGATGACAATGTTAAAACCATATCCATTCGTACTTTTTACTTCTGGTGGCATTCTTTTGATTGGAATGGTTGTAGGAATGCTAGGAAGTTATTTGGCAGTTAGAAAATATTTGAGGTGGACACGATGATAAAATATAGAGCTGGTGCAGGTTTTTTAAGCTTAGCTATGGCCTGCTCATTGATTATGCCTGTTTCAGCCGAAGACTATTCGGATACAGAAACTTGGTATGCCAAGTGTAGCCAAGCGCAAACTTCTCAATCGGGAGTAAAAGCTTGTCAAGGATTTCAGGAATATCAAAAGAATCGTAAACAAAATCTTCAAGATAGTATTAATTCTTATAATTCAAGCATAGCTTCTTTGCAGAGTGATACTTCAAAAATGGAAAAGCTAGCTAAGGAACAAAAAGAATTGGTTACAAATTTACAAACACAAATTAGTGAAAAAGAAAAATCGATTGAGATGATTGAAAAGAATATTGAAGAGCTTGAAACGAAAATCAAGGCTAAGGAAGCGGAAATCGAAGCTTGGAATGAACAAATTGAAACGCGAATGAAAAATGAACAAACAACGATTGGTACAAATATGATTATTGATTTGATTATGGGATCGGATAGTTTGAG
>OGRF01001794.1_pt1 | contig 13346 bp, 10 predicted proteins | sample 1553381 | NCBI WGS metagenome assembly OGRF01 (sample SAMEA2580060, study PRJEB22360) | human gut metagenome | biome: human gut; feature: human-associated habitat; material: faeces | place: Denmark | collected 2008/2010
CCGAAGAATTATCGGTATCAAGAGTTTATAAGTATTATGGCATCAAAGAGTTATACAATGAACTGACTTATAAGAGTCAGGAGCGGTTAGAAGGAAAAGAGTCCGGAAAAAGAGAGACTACAATTATCGCGCTGTATTCGGCAATCGGAGGAACGGGAAAGACAAGTCTTTCCGTCGGATTAGCGGAGTGCCTGGCAAAGAAGCATAAAAGAATTTTATATGTAAATACAGAAGCAATACAGGCATTTTTCTTTTACCTGAGGGATAAGAGCGGAATGCCGAATGAAGGATATCGTGCAATAAAAGAAGATGCGGGACACATATACCAGAATATCCGTTCCTTTATCAGAAAAGAAGGATTTTCTTATATACCGCCATTTTTATCAACATTGGATGCCAGAAATTTATCATACGATATATATCTGAATTTAATTCGTGGAGCCAGGGAAAGTAAAGAATACGATTTTATTATTGTGGATATTGAGGCAGGATATGAAGCAAACAGAGTGCAATTGCTTCAGGAAGCAGATAAAGTATTGCTGATTACCATGCAGGATGCAATTTCAACCTGCAAAATGGAATATATTATGCAAAATCTCGATTTCAGGGATCATGAAAAGTATCTGGTTATCATGAACCGCTATCGTGGAGATGAGATGAATTGTTATATGCAGTCAGAACTGCAGGCACAGTTTCCGGTTAAGGAAAAGATATATGAGGCAGAAACACCGCTTGGTACAGCGGAACAATTGGCAGCATTGGAAGGAATAAAAAAACTTTCCTATATGTTTATTTAGGGGTAGTGAAATATGGACGAGAAGGCAGTTGTTGAATTTATTAGTCAGGATAAAAAGATACATGTTGATTTGGAAATTCCACTGGGAATCACAGCAAATGATCTGGTGCTTGCATTAAATGAAGCATATGATCTGGGAATTGATACAGATGATATTTTTAACTGTTATCTGGCAGCAGAGAATCCAATTGTATTTTTACGTGGAAATAAAACACTGAAAGAATTTGGAATTCGAAACGGTTCACATATTATTTATCGGAGAGACTAAAGATGGAATATCAATACAAAGTAATTATCAGCAACAGAACAGTGTATAAGGAATTTGAGATTCAGCCGGATATGGACCGGGTTAAATTGGGAACAGGTTCATCCTGTGAATTTCGATTGAATCCGGAAGCGTTTTTTACCGGAATCGAAATGGAGTTTAGAAAAAATGGAAAAAGCTGGAACTTAGAGTGCTCAGATGATGTTTATTTTAGCAGGGGTGATATGCGAAAGCTTCTGTCAACAGAGGTAAGGCATGGGGATGTGCTTTCTGTCTGTTATGCATCAACGGGAAATGAAGCATTTGAATTACGCTTTTTAATTGATTTTGAAGCCAGAGTGCCGGACTATAACTATTATCTGGAAATTACCGGAACGATAGATATTGCGACTGATGCGACAGCGGATATTATTTTAAATAGCAAATTCAGCAACGACAGCAAGATAAGACTTACCTTAAATGGTACACAGTGTCAATTGGAAGAGATTGTTTCAGAATATGGTGTATATCTGAATGGCAGAAAGCTGATGAACAAGACAGAATTGAAAGACAGTGATTTCTTTTCCGTTGCAGAATTTCATTTTTATTATAAGGACAGAAAGATATTTTTTGACCGGGAAAATCTGAAGGTCGCAAATGGTGAGATGAAGGAAGTCAGTACACATACGAATAATTTCCATTATCCGCTGTTTAATCGGAATACCAGAATAAAAAAACAGTTATCCGATGAAAAGATTGAAATCCTAGATGCACCGGCAATTCCGAAAAAACCGGAGAATAATATTGTTTTGACATTAATGCCAACAGTGGCAATGCTGGCGCTGATGATTGTTGTCCGCGGAGTTATGAATACTTCCGGAGGTTCTTATATTATTTTCAGTATATGTTCTATGGGACTTGGTATTGTAACTTCAATTCTGGGATTTGTTTCAGGAAGAAAACAATATAAACGGGAATGCGCAGAACGTATTCGTAAATATACCAATTATATTGAAAAGAAAAAGTTAGAAGTAGCAACAGAAAGACAGGAAGAACTGGATAGCTTAAATGAAATGTATTGTAATGTGCAGCAGGATATAGATACGGCAATGCATTTTGACAGAAGGCTGTTTGAAAAGACCAGGGAGGATGAAGACTTTTTACATATATATCTGGGACAGGGAACCATTGCATCCAGCCGTCCGATTGACTATAAGAAGCAGGAGCGGTTGGAGGTTGGAGATGAGCTGACGGAAATGCCTGAAAAAATTTATCAGCTTTTTGAACATATTGACGGAGCACCGATTTGCTCAGATATGAAAGATTCTAATGCAATTGGTATTGTTGGCACAAAAGAAGCTTTGTATGGAATGTTTAAGAATATCGTAATAGATATTGCGGTTCGTCATTACTATGGAGATGTCCGGCTCTATATGCTGGTGGATGATGAAAAAAGGTATCAGTGGGCACGCTTCCTGCCACATCTTATGAATGCCGGTGGAATAAGAAATATTGTTTTCGATAATGAAAGTAAAAATAATATTTTTGAGAGTCTGTTCCGGGAACTGACTTATCGGGAGCAGACAGAAGAAATCCCATACTATGGAATTGTACTTGTGGAAAATGAATTCGGCATAAAGAATCATCCGATATCCCGCTACATCGAGCAGGCATCAGAGCTTGGAATGACTTTTGTATTTTTTGAAAACAGTGCAGAGGAACTGCCGCTGCATTGTGATGAAATTATAGAATTACATTCAGAAAGTGAAGGAGTCATCTGCAAGGCAGAGGATGGAAATCAGATAAAACAATTTGAATATCATACCATAACCGATAAGCAGGCAGCAGATGTGGCAGAAAAGCTTGCCCCGGTTTATTGCGAAGAAATAAGCCTTGAGAATTCACTTAGAAAAAATATTACATTATATGAATTGCTGCATATATTTACGGTTGAAGATTTAAATCTGGCACAGCGCTGGCAGGAGTCACAGATATTTAAATCTATGGCAGCCCCATTAGGTGTAAATGCCAAGGATGAAATCGTTACACTTAATTTGCATGAGAAAGCTCATGGACCGCATGGTCTGGTGGCAGGAACAACAGGTTCCGGAAAGAGTGAGATTTTACAAAGTTATATTTTGTCGGCAGCAACAATTTTTCATCCCTATGAAATTGGCTTCGTCATAATTGATTTTAAAGGTGGTGGAATGGTAAATCAGTTCCGAGACCTGCCTCATTTAATTGGCGCAATTACCAATATTGATGGAAATGAGGTACAGCGTTCCTTAAAATCCATCAAGGCAGAATTGATGAAAAGACAGAACCTCTTTGCAGAAGCAGGCGTAAATCATATTGATAAATACATAGAACTGTATAAAGAAAAGAGAGTTACCGTTGCTTTACCACATCTTGTAATAATCGTGGATGAGTTTGCAGAATTAAAGGCTGAAGAGCCGGATTTTATGAAGGAATTGATCAGTGCGGCACGAATCGGACGAAGTCTTGGTGTCCATCTGATTCTTGCAACACAGAAACCGAGTGGAGTAGTGGACGGACAGATTTGGTCAAACTCTAAATTCAAGCTGTGCCTGAAAGTGCAGTCGAAAGAAGATAGTAATGAGGTTTTAAAGACACCGCTGGCAGCAGAGATTAAGGAGCCCGGACGGGCATATCTTCAGGTTGGAAACAATGAAATTTTTGAACTGTTTCAATCTGCCTATAGCGGGGCACCGGCTACGATGGAAGATACAGAGGGAAGCAAAGAGTTTCAAATCAGTCAGCTTAATTTTGCCGGAATGCGTAAAGTGGTATATCAGAAGAAAAAAGAGAAACGGAAAGATGCACATAATAAGAATCAGTTAGAAGCAATTGTAGAATATATTGCCGCTTATTGTGAAAAAGAACATATTACAAAGCTGCCGGATATCTGTATGCCGCCATTGCCGGAAATTCTGTATTATACAGATTCTGCAAGAAGAGATACCGAGGAAATTTATGCGACAGTCGGTCTGCTGGACGACCCGGACAGACAGTTGCAGGAGGCGTTGAATCTGAATGTTACATCACAGAATTATATGATTATCGGTTCAGCACAATGTGGAAAGACCAATGTATTGCAGACCATTATTCGAAGTATAGCAGATAATTACGCACCATCAGAAGTAAATATGTATATGATTGATTTTGGCTCGATGATTCTTAAGAATTTTGCAGAATTAAATCATTGCGGTGGTGTGGTATGTGTTTCCGATGATGAGAAGCTAAAAAATCTTTTTAAGTTGTTAAATACAGAAGTAAAGAACAGAAAAGAGAGATTTGCAGAGGCAGGAGTCAGCTCCTTTGTTGCATATAAGGAAACGGGAAAAACAGATTTATCGCAGATTATTGTTTTCATAGATAATCTGACCGCTTTAAAGGAAATGTATCTTCAGGATCAGGATTATCTGCTTCCATTGTGCAGAGATGGTATTGCAGTAGGAATTTCATTTGTTGTTGCGAACGCACAGACTTCTGGCATAGGATATCGCTATTTAAATAACTTTGAAGGAAGAATTACGCTGTTCTGTAATGAGACATCCGAATATGGAATGATGTTTGAGGGCTGCAGAATGAAACTTCCGGATATACCGGGACGCAGTCTGGTTCAGATAAATAAAAATATATTTGAATGTCAGATGTACTTATCCTTTGAAGGAGAGAAAGAATTTGAACGAGTACAGGAAATCCGGAAATTTGTAGAAATGCAGAATGGAAAATATGCCGGTCAGAAGGCACGGGTGATTCCGGAGATACCAAAGGAACTGAATGCCGAATATATACAGAAGGTATATCCATCCTATCAGAAGCAGGGCAGTGTGGTATTGGGATTGGATTATAACACGGTATTACCGGATGCAATCGATTTTACTTCCGGTGGAATGTTGACCCTTTCCGGTAAAAAAGAAAAGGGCAAGGACATTTTTGCAAAATATTTTATAGAGTCTGTATTACAAAATGGCTTTGGCGAGGCAGAATTATATATCTTAGATGATATGACCCGTAAATGGGGTGAGTATGAGTTTCATCCTAAGACGGCACTGTATGTGAATACATCAGAAACATTGCAGACAGTAATTGATGAGATTGATCAGAGAGTACAGATGCGCTATGAGCAGTTCTCGGAAGGACAACTTGATGTACTGGAGGATGAGCCATGGATTGTACTTATCATTGAGAGTGCAGATGCCATTGCAGATATAAGCGGAAATAAGCAGGAAATTGCCGCTATCAGAAGCTGGTTAGGAAAATACCGCACCATGAAAATATTTATTTTGATGACAAATGTAGAAAATGCCAATATTGCATTTAATGCACCGGAGCTGTTAAAAGTAGTGAAAGATAATCGAAGATATCTTATATTTGAAGATGCAGCGAATATTAAAATGTGTGATATTTCAATCAGTGTGGCAAAGAAATACGCAAAACCAATTGAACCATGTGATGCATTCTATATTTGTGAGAATGAACTGACAAAATTAAAAACCGTAAAACTAAGTTGATGGATACTGCAAAGCAGTTAACCATAAAAAATTTAAGGAGGAAAAGAAAAATGGCAGTAAACAAAGTGGATTATGAGGTACTTACATCAGGAGTTAGTGTTTATGCGAATCAGGCAGAAGCACTGGATGAGGTAATTCAGGCTTTGGTAAAGATGAATGGGGAATTACAGGGTGGCTGGACAAACCAGACAGCAGATGCATTTATCGAAAGATTCGAAGATGAGTACAAACCGGCACTTGAAAATGCAAGAGATGCTATCCAGAGCATTTCTGATTTCATCCAGAGTTACATGCAGAACAGACAGGATGATGATGCACAGGGTGCAGCAGCAGTTAGAGGATAATTGCAAAAATAAGTTGGGAGGATTGCCTGTAAAAAAACAGGCAGTTCTCCTGATAAAAGAGGAGCTTAAACATGAAGAAAAGGAATGTGGCAGGGTTAATTGTTATAGCATTATTTGTAATCGGAATAGCTGCAGCATTGATGCAGTATAAAAGAGAACAGAAAGCATTGGAACAGCCAGAGGTTGGGGAAGAACCGGAGACAGTAGTATTAAGTGCGGATGAGAATCCGTTCGGAGTAGAGATAAAAAAGATAAATGAAAATTATGATCTGACAAAAAATTATTATAAAAATTATGATAATAATGGATTGGAGAAATTTGTTATACCTAATATTGCAATAGATGAAAGGACATATATTGCCGAGTTAAGGGAATCAGGATATTGTCAATATGGTTATATAGATGAGGAAGATAATATAATAGTGGAAATGACAGAGCAGCAGAAAGAAGAGTGGCTTAATTATACTGTAAATGATATCAATAGAATTATAGGACAAGGTGAAGAAGGGTTTTATAGTTTTAAATTTACTCATAACTATGAAGAACTTCAATTGGAAATTTCAAAAGAAATACTAAATGGAAAAACAACAACACATACAGCACTTGTTATGTCATTGATATATGATTCGGAAATATATCAGGTATTGAATGGAAAAACAGATTGGGCAATACACATTGTTGGAAAAGATTTAGAAACAGGTGGTGAATTAATGAATATAAATTTCCCGGAAGAGGGATATCATATATCTATTGAAAATTGGGACAATATGTAAGCTGGTAATTATTTTATACAAAAGATAGGAAAGTGAAGATACATAATAATGAAAAAGAAAAATGTAGTGGGGATAATCATTATAGCATTGTTTGCAATTGGAATAGTGGCTGCACTGATAGTATATAAAAAGGTGCAGACAATGCCGGAGAAATTACAGATAGAAGAAGAACCGGAGACAGTAATATTAAGTGCAGATGAGAATCCGTTCGGAATAGAGATAAAAAAGATAAATGAAGACTATGATTTGACAAGAAATTATTATAAAGATTATGACAATACAGGACTACAAAAGTATATCATTCCAGTTATTTTTACGGATAAAAGGACGTATATTGCCGAGATGAGAGAATCCGGATATTGCCAATATGGATATGAAAGCAAAGAAGAGGGACTGGTTGCAGAAATAACAGAACAGCAGCGAAAAAATTGGTTGGAATTGACGGAAAAGGATATGAAAAGGGTAATAGAGCAAAGTCAGGATGAAGAGTTATATCGTTTTAATATTAGTGATGATTGTAAAACGCTATATATGGAAGTGTCAAAAGAAATATTAAACCATCAAAATATCGCCACGATACATTCGGGTTTACTTATGACATTAACATATGATTCAGAAATATATCAGGTGCTGAATGGAAACAAAGACTGGTCATTACAGATTATCGTAACTGATATGGAAACAGGAAATGAATTGGAAAATATAAAATTCCCAGATGAGGATTATAACTTATCAATTGAAACCTGGGACAACTTGTAAAAACAGGTGGAGCATCAATTGCAACTGCTGCTGTATTACCATAAGAAAATGGAGGAAATAAGAATGAAGAAGAAAAACATAATAGGAATTATAGTGATAGCAATATTAGTGATAGGAATTGTGGCAGCGCTTGTAATATATAAAAAGGAGCAGGCAATACCGGAGAAAACAGAAACAGGAGAAGAAGAGGATACAATTATATTAAGTACAGATGAAAATCCGTTTGGAATGGAAATAAAAAAAATAAATGAAAATTATGATCTGACAAAGAATTATTACAAAAATTACGATAACACAGGATTACAGAAATTTGAAATTACAGCTATATATACGAATGCAACTGATTTTATAAAAGAAATACGTGGAGCAACTGAGTATTGCCAATATATATATTTGGATGAAGAAAAGAACATTATTATAGAGTTGAATGAAAAACAAAAGGAAAAATGGATAAAGAAAGCCGAAGAAAATATTAGTAATGAATTAGAACAAACAGATGAAGATGAATTGTATAAAATATCGGTTTCGGATGATTATACCGAAGTTAATTGTCAGGTAGCTCAGAAGGCAAACGGACTTACATTTACGGCAGAACTAATGATTATATTTTTTAATTCAGAAATGTATCAGATATTAAATGGGAATGCAGAGTGGTCAATTCATGTTGTTGCAAAGGATTTATCTACAGGAGGAGAGTTGGTGAACATTGATTATCCGAAAGAGGTGTTTTCTATAACAGAAGAAACCTGGGACAACCTGTAGATACAGAAGGGAGCACAGAAGATGAAGATATGGGAAGAAAAAGCGGAGATTCAATTACCGGAAGGTTTTGAAGAGGCTACTGTAGGGGAAAAGAGAAAAACATATGGAATGGGAAATAAGCTGCCGGATAAGATGTACATAGTAAGAGACAAGCATGTTATCATCAGCACATTTTCGCAGGAGTTAAAGGAACAGAAAGAAAGCAATATAGAACTGGTAAAAGCTTTAAATTATCTCTATACCAGAACCGTTCCGGGATATAAGAATATAGGCACTTATAGAAAGAATATAGATGGACAGGAAATATATGTAATCCAGTATACATCTTATGCACAGGAAGATGACATTTATACGATTTTAGCAATTTGGAGAACAGAAGAGGAGATTCATTTATTGAGTGGTGTTTGCAGATATGAAGAGATACCACAGTGGCATCCTGTTTTTAGAAGTGTAATAGAAGGCATAAAAGTTGGATAGAGAGGGGAAAGGAAGAGGCAAATGACAAAATCACAGTGTAGTAATGAGATTGTACGGAATCAGGCATTAATCGCACAATATGAGAGTGAGATACGTGGATATCAGGAACAAATAAGTGAATTACAGGAAACAAAAACAAAGCTGGGAGTGTTGCAGGCAAGGTTGTCTGACAGCAAGACAGCGAGCAATACAAAATTGGCGGAAACAGAGTCGCTGAACAAAATTAACAGTAAGATAGTATCCGGTTTTTATGCCGGAATGTCAGATGTGTTTACCGGGCAGCAATATCAGAATGTATATGGTGGTCTGGATAATGCGAAAGCACGGGTTGATGTGGAAATATCAAATATAGCAAATAAAATAGTGGAATGCCAGAATAAGATTGCAACTTGCAGTAATAACATTCAGGAGATGAACAATAATATTGCAAGACTGGATGCAGAAGAGGCAGCGAGGGCAGAAGCAGCAAGAGCTGCCAGCACAAACACAGCAAAAGGAACGACAACAAAGGGAACAACAACGAAAAAGTGATATAGAGGATACAGAGGAGAAGCAGAATGGCAGGAATAGAATTAAAAATTGATGATGATTATATAAATGGAATGGCAAGTCTTTTTGAAACCCGCAGTCAGGATTTACAGGAAGGCGTAGACAGCTATTTGACAATATTAGCAGGAATCAGAGAAGAGGCAATTCAGGAGGGTGATACAGCGGACGCATTAGATGCCTCCAGTTTAAAAGGAATCATAAGTGAACTTGGAAAAACGGCAAAAGATACCTGCAATAATTTTCTTGCAGAAATAGATGAGAAGGATCAGTATTTATTTTAAGGGGGATTTATCATGGCAGCAACAGTAACGAATACAGAAGCTTTGGGAAATAAAATAAGTGAATTACAGACTTTGCATGATACATGGGCAGATAAGACCTATACGGCAGTAGATATTGGAGAGTGTGGAGGCAGCACGATTATACAGATAGAAGAAATGGGAAATATGTTTCAGCGGATGCAGGATGCATATGTGACATTACTGGCACAGACAATTTCTTATATGACGAATCGAAAAGAATCATTAGATACCAAAGAAAGCAATGCAACAGCAACAGTAAGTGAATAAGCGTACATGGGGGGGAAGAAGAAATGTTAAGAGATTTTTCAGATGAAGCGAAGCAGAAGCTATTACAATATGTAAAAGATGTAACATCAACAACGACCTGGGATACGATAACCGATTTTTTTGGAGATATTGGATTAACGGTACAGGGATGGTTTGGAAAACTTGACATTCAAAATTATGTGAATGATGTAGATGCATATCATAAGAAAATATTAGATAAAAATGATACGACAACCCAGCAGATAGAGACTATTTTCACGGATGTACAGGCAGTTGATACAAAATATATCAGTGTAGTAAGTCAGCAGATTTCCTGTGGCAACAATATCATAAAATTGATAAATGATCTTGCGGATACGATAAATCCAAATGGCGGAAATATGGATATGAGCAGGATGAAAGGCGTCTTAGAGGCAGACGTAGAGGATATTCGAAATTCCAAAGCAACGGTAGAGAAGACCATAGAGGAAAAGATGCTTGGAACGGATGCAGAAGGCTGTATGAACAGTGAAGATCCGGTTAATTTAAGCACAGGAAATTTCATTTATGAGCATGAAGATTTAAAGATAGGCGGAGAGATACCGCTTTCTTTTCATCGCTATTATAATTCAAAAGACAGCCGGAGGGGAGTTCTGGGAAATTGCTTTTTACATAATTACCAGATTTCATTGGAGAAAGAAAAGAACGGAACCGTCGGAGTGCGTCTTGCGGATGGACAGATAAATTACTATGATAAAAATGAGCAGGGAGAGTATGTTGGAAGAAATACTGCATTGGAATTTCTGAAAGAAACAGAAGAGGGATATATCCTTATACATCCGGGGCAGGAGAGAATATCTTTTGACCGGGAAGGAAAGATGCTTCGAAAAGAAAATATGAACGGAAGGGGCATTTCTTTTTCCTATCTTGAGGATGGAAAACTGGAAAAAGCAGAAGCAGACAATGGCAGCAGTTTGACATATAATTATAATAAAGAGGAACAGCTTGAAAAAGTAACTGACCACACCGGAAGAACAGTTTTGCTGCAGTATCAGGGGAAAGAACTGAAAAAAGTGATAACGGCATCAGGGGCAGAGTATGCATATCGCTATGGAGAGAACGGAAGAATTACTGAGGTGGAAAATGCTCGTCAGGTTACATCTGTTAAGAATCTCTATGACAGAAGATTCCGAATCATTCATCAGGAATTCCCGGATGGTGGAACAATGACTTTTGCCTATGATGATAAAAATCGTCGTGTGACATTGACAGAACGAAATGGAAGCAAAATTATCCATGTGCATGATGATCGTTACCGGAACATAGAGACAATTTATGAAGATGGCACAAAAGAGAAATATCTTTATAATGATAAAAATCAGTGTATCAGTAAAACTGACCGGTTAGGAAGAACCACCAGGATGGCATATGATAACCGTGGCAATCTTACCCAGACAGTAGATGCCATGAAGCGCAGAGTAAATTATACTTATGATGCAGACTGCCATTTGCTTAGTGTAAGTATCAATGGAAAAGAACGTCTGAAAAATCATTATGATGCAAAAGGAAATCTGACAGGGACGGAAAACCTGTATGGAAACAGAGTTGCAGTCAAAAATGATGAAGCAGGAAGACCACAGGCAGTTACTTATGCGGATGGCAGCTTCTTAGAAATCAGTTACGATGAAAGAGGAAACATTGTAAAGTTAAAGGATGTCAGCGGAAGTGTAACGACTTATGGCTATGATGCATTAAACCGGGTGACAGAAACAGTAGATGCCAACAGCAACGTGACACGTTATGCTTATGATGCGGCAAACCGTATCACAGCAGTAACAGATGCTCTGGGAAATCAGAGGGCATATACCTATAATCCGGGTGGAAAGATTATGGCAATCCGGGACTTTGATGGAAATGAAGCAGGATTTACTTATAATCCACTTGGAAAAGTAGAGACATATACAGACAAAGAAGGACAGACAGTACATTTTACCTATGATAAGATGTGGAATATCAGTAGTGTTACAGCTCCGGATCAGGGCAGACAGGAATATATCTATGACAGCAATAACCGGCTTGTAAAACAGACACTTCCGATGGGCGGAGTGGTGACGTATGCTTATGATGCAGCAGGAAACCGGACAGAAATGACAGATCCTGCGGGAAATACAACCCGTTATTGTTATGATGACGTAAACCGCCTGACAGAGGTTTTAGAGGCAGACGGCGCAAGGACTGCATATGAATATGACAGAGAGGGAAATCTTATCAAAGAAACCAATGCAGCCGGTCAGGTAACAAGCTACACTTATGACGATTTGGGAAGGCGAACCAGCGTCACTAATCCAGCCGGGGCAACTACAAGTGTGTTCTATAACGAACTTGGAAAAGCAGAACGCATCTGTTATCCAAATGGAAGCAGTACTGTTTATGAATATGAAAAGGGTGGCAGATTAAAAAGTGTACGTTATCCGGATGGTGCCGGAGAGCATTATGGCTATGATGCAAAGGGAAATCTTACAGAGCGTACTACCACGGCAGGAGAAAATTATCGTTATAACTATGACAGCCTTGATCGTATGATATCTGTTCAAAATCCGGCAGGAGGTATATCCTATTTTACATATGATGCATTGGGACGAGTAATAAAGGCAGAAAATGAAAGTGGAAATCAGACCTGCTATGAATATACTCCAAACGGTAATCTTGCAAAAGTTACGGATGCCATGGGAAATGAGACTTTCTACCAGTATGATGCAATGGGACATCTGACACAGAGCAGTTGCACCGGAGCAGAGGGGGAAGAACCACAGAACACGGTATATACCTGGGATAAGGAAGGACATGTCACAGCAGTGACAGACCCGCTGGGAGATGTGGAGTGCTATACCTATGATCCGGCTGGAAGAATGAAAGCAAAGATAGATAAAGATGGTTATGAGACATCCTTCCACTACGGAAAAGATGGACAGGTAGAGGAAATCCGTTATGCAGATGGACGAACAGTATCTTTGACTTATAATGCAATCCGCCAGTTAGAAGAAGTAAGAGATTGGCTTGGCACAACTAAGATTGCCATGGATGAGGCAGGACACATTGCTTCTGTTACAGACCCATATGGAAAAAACGTAGGTTATGAATGGGGCAGTATGGGTGAGAGAACGGCAATTTGTTATCCGGATGGAAGAAGGGCGGCATACGAATATAATGAAGCCATGCAGTTGTCGGCATTAAAACTCCTTTCAGATGATGCACAGGAGAAAACAATTCTCTATAGCTACGATGAAGCTGGAAGACTGACTGGAAAGCAATTCCCGGGAGGAAATCGTACAGACTATAGCTACAATGGGGCAGGAAAAATCAAAGAGATTTTACATACCGGAGCAGACTTTACAGAACGTTATCACTATGATTATGATGTTATGGGAAATAAGGTCTTGGCTGAAAAAGAGAGACCGGGACTGCCGGAAGACAGTGGAAACTTTTCCTATGATTATGATGCATTAAATCGACTGACCAGTGTAGCATGTAACGGAAAGACCCTTCGTACCTATGG
>OGRF01001819.1_pt1 | contig 13224 bp, 9 predicted proteins | sample 1553381 | NCBI WGS metagenome assembly OGRF01 (sample SAMEA2580060, study PRJEB22360) | human gut metagenome | biome: human gut; feature: human-associated habitat; material: faeces | place: Denmark | collected 2008/2010
GAATAAAAATAATTTTTTCATACAATTTAATTTACTGTTTGTGTTTATTTCTTCAGATTAGGAAAATAAACGGTTAAAGTCTTCGATAAGTTGTTCCCGGCGCTGTCTTTAACAGTTAATATGAATTTATGAGGTCCCGGATTTTCGAATCCTCCTAATAACGGCATGAACTGAGAGACATCGAAAGTAGTTTCAGTACTGCCTTTTATTTTTTTATCTTTCGATAGCAAACCAAATCCGATCAAGGTTTGGGCTAGTTCCTCGGAAGCCGGATTGGCCAAATCGAATTCTTTCGGTAGGTTTACTGCATTTAGAACATCTTCTGTCAATACCGGCGATTCTATTTTAACGATCAGATTTTCGATTCCTTTCTCTGTTGCAATATTTACTATAACTTCTGCTGTATTGTCTTTGTTTGTTACATTGAAAGTCTGATCGATGTTGAATCCTCGCCCTTCGATTGTGACGGGGTCGTTGTCGTCATCGTCATCGTCGCTACAAGCTACAAAATTCAGCGTTAAAAACGCCATTAAGAGAAATACTAAATTCTTTTTCATCATCTGTTTTTATTAATATTATTTTCTGATAATTAGAGAAGAAGATAAACGGACGTTTAAATTTGTAAAAGATGAACTGAAAGAAAAAAGTGACTAGATACACTGATACGAAAGCTAGTGATAAAATCAAATAATTTGTAATTCTATCTCTGAAATTGATGTAATTTGAATATTAACCATTTACGTATTTGAAATGTTAATTTTATTATTTAACACACATATTTTATTAATTTTGCACGATTTTTGCTATTAACTATACTCATGTAAAAAAAGGGAAAAATAAACGACGATTAAAACGTCCGTATTTATTAGTCGTTAGCTTCGGAATATTAAAAAAAAATGAAAAATTGATTATGAAAAAACTGATTTTATTTTTGTTTGTAGCGTTGTTTTCGCTAGGTTTTGTTGCTTGCAAGGATGACGATAATTCGCTTCCGATAGAGGAAAAGATTGCAGGGTCTTACAAGGGAACCTTGGATATTATGATGTATAGTGACGGTACATCTGACGGTGTAGAAATTGCAAAGAATTTTCCTCAGAAGGTATACCTTTATAAGGTAAATGATGAAACCATAAAGATGGAGTTGAAGAATCTGAGTGTTATTGGCTTGGATTTTGGTACCATTGCAATTGACGAAGCTGTGGTTATTGAAAACGGGGATTCGTATTCTTTTACCGGAGAACAAGAACTGGATTTAACCGATAAAAACTTAGGAAAATGTAATGTGAAAGTTGTCGGTGAAGTAAAGAATGACAAAATGATTCTAAATATAGAAGTAGCTGTTCCTGCTCCCTTGAATCAAACAGTTAAGGTTACTTTCGCAGGTAATCGACTGACCGGAGGGGAAAGTACTGCAGCTGACATTACTGCCTTTACGTTTGCCGAAGGAATGGGGGGTAATTCTGCTGTGATTATACAACCGCAGATTAATGGTACTGATATTACTTTTATGGTAGCTGACACGACCGGAACGGAGACATTGAAAACTTTGATTCCTACAATAGCTGTTTCAGAAAAGGCTACTGTTATGCCAGCTAGTGGTGTGGCTCAGGATTTTTCAGGTAAAGTAACTTATACCGTTATTGCAGAAGATGGTACGCAGCAAGTATATACCGTTTCAATCGTTCAGACCATGTCCTACTATGATTTTGAATCCTGGGTTTTCCATAGTGCCGAAGCAACGGATGATGAAGGAAATATAGTTCCTAGTGATTTGGATTATTACGATCCTGCCGGATGGGCGACTAGCAATTCAGCTTTGGTGCTTTTGAAAGGACTCTTGTCGGCTTGTCCGATGGATGCTGTCGGAGTTGGGGAGGCAGATGGACGTAGTGGTAAGGGAGCAAGACTTGTTTCAAATGACAGCAAGGGTATGTATATGTTAACCGTTGTGCCCAAGGTAACAGCAGCCTCTTTGTTTTTGGGTGAGTTTGTGGTCGATATGGGTAATACATTGAAGAGTACTCATTTTGGGGTACCTTATTATAACCAACCACAAACTGTAAAAGGATACTATAAATACAAAGCCGGCCCTGTTTATACAGAAAACAATCAACCACAAAGAGGCGTAAAGGATAGATTCGATATCTATGCCATCATGTATGAAGCTGATGATAACTCATTCATGCTGGATGGTACCAATGCCAAAACATCCAACAAACTTGTATATCTGGCACAGATAAAAGCAGATGCAGCTGTAGAAACAGATCAATGGACCGAATTTAATTTGCCATTCGAACCTCAAAATAACAAGTCTATTGATGAGCAAAAGCTTCAGAATGGGAAATACAAACTTGGCATCATTTTCTCTTCCAGTATAGATGGTGACCGCTTCAAAGGTGCAGTAGGTAGCACGCTTTATATAGACGAAGTAGAATTGATTTGTGAGGACTAAAAACGAAAATAATTATGAAGAAATATAACGTTATTTTTATAGCATTCCTGCTGGCTATAGTGGGAAGCATATCTGTAAAAGCGCAAGAAGATAGAACTCACAGTATCACCCAATCCTACCTCCGCGGATGGGAATATTCTTTAAAAGCAGGATTCAGTATTGGTGGCACTGCCCCTTTACCATTACCTGAAGAAATACGTAAAATAGATAGCTATGTACCCAGCATGACGATTTCCATCGAAGGAAATGCCACTAAATGGCTCGATGAGAAAAAATTATGGGGATTGACTCTAGGTTTGCGCCTGGAAACAAAGAACATGACGACAGAGGCTACCGTGAAAAACTATGGTATGAAGATTATCAATACTAATGGCGGTGAATTGGAAGGGCTATGGACCGGAGGTGTAAAAACCAAAGTAAAGAATTCCTATCTTACTGTCCCCGTCCTTGCTAACTATAAAGTCAGCAAACGTTGGAAGCTTGTAGCCGGACCTTATTTTTCTTATTTATTGGAAGGAGATTTCTCCGGTCATGTTTACGAAGGACACCTCCGTACTCCCGATGAAACAGGTTCACGTGTAGACTTCAGTGGTGAAAGCGTTGCAACCTACGATTTCTCCGATGATCTCCGCAGATTCCAATGGGGCATACAATTCGGTGGCGAATGGAAAGCCTTCAAGCATCTGAATGTTTATGCTGACCTGACTTGGGGACTAAATGATATCTTTAAGAAAAACTTCAATACTATTAGTTTTGCCATGTATCCTATTTATCTGAATGTAGGATTTGGATATTCATTCTAACCCCCTTTAAAAGAGCTAAATCATATCAGAATATAAAAAAAATCCGAAAGCTATAAACTTTCGGATTTTTTTTATATTCTGATATATAGTTTTCTTATTCTCCCAAAACTTCCAATTCATCAACAATAAGCGTACTACCTACAGCACCTTTAAACTTATCACCTTCTTTACTTGAAGAACAGATAATAGCCAATTTATAAGTTTTCTCTTTATCATAAGCCTTACCTTCCAGATATTCAAACGGAACATTGAATGCCGTCCATTCTGCCTTATCAGTGCCATCTTCTAAACGCGCAACAGCTACACGATAATCAGAATCATTGATATCAACACCTGTAAGAATGACTTCTTTACCATCAGCACCTACTGCCTCATATAGAACAGCCTGAATAGCACACTCATCTTGAAGACCAAGATTATCTTTTATATTATTTTTATCAGAACCATCAACATAATTATCACCACCTTTATACTTATAAACTCCTTTTAATGATAGTGGAATTTTATCATAAGGAATTCCAAACTCAGTCATCTTTAAAGGGGCTGTTATAGCTGTCATAAAATTAAAATTAAACTTACCTGTAAATAAAGAACCTGAAGCTAAAGGAGCATTTTTAGCAGTCAAAGAGTTCCCTCTCGCATCTAAGGTAACCAACTTAGCAGCTTTTCCCTTATATCCGGCTTCTTCTACCATAACAGGATACCCCACCGGATTAGCACTACCATTCACCATTTTCACACCACCATTAGATGATGCTAACTGATCGGTGGGTTGAGGAGCCCAATATTCAGCATAACTCGCTTCTTTTACGGTTTCCCATTCATCAAGAGGGAAGTTCATTAAAGAGGTTTTACTAGGAGATATCACCTTATAAGTAGTAGCAGTACCATCTTCCGCAACTACCGTATAAACTACAGTCTGAGAGAAATCGGTAGTTCCGCCTTCCACTGAATAAGTAGCCTTATCAGAAACTTTAATGGTAGGAACCAAAGCTTTCAATTCTTCTGAAGTAGCATCATCAAGTACCTTGAAAGTAAATGTATTAGTAGCTTCGTCCAACTTGGGTTGTTCGGTTACAACTGCATTCGCTTCATTACTTGGATCAAAAGTAAAACTGAGAATCTTTGCTTCACTACTTTCTGAGCCGTTAAGACGTTTCCCTTCATATACCACTTTTACCTGTTGGCTCTCACCATCCACAACAGCGGCAATATCCATATCAATCTTTACCTGACCATTTGCCACAGTACCTGCCGCATTAATAGTACAAGATAAAGTTTGTACATCCAGCTTCTGGACTCCTGTAAAAGTGTAAGTATCACCTTTTTTAGATAGTTCACAATTACTCAATTCAACATCACCCACTGGTATACCCATAAAACTGAAATCTTTCAAAGAAAGATTGATAGCAGCAGGACCTGCCTTTGCTACAGATATTTTTTGTGGAATATCCTTTCCCAAAAGTTGACCTTGTACTGTTACATTCAATGTCCCTTTATAGTTACCTACAATTTCCCCATCAATTGCTGTAGAATAGTCTGGATCATCATCACTACAAGCTATAAACAAACTCATTGAACAGATCAATGCAAACAAATAAAATAAATTCTTCTTCATAATTTTTGTTGTTTAGTTAATACAAGCCTTCTCTACGAAGGCAATAATGTTCTGTTTTTGCATCATAATAAATCAAGGACGCAAAATAACAGCTTTTAAAGAACATCTAAAAGGTCTATTCTACTTATTAATGTCCTATTTTTAATAAAAAGTTTATTAACCTCTTTATCTAAATAAAAAAAACAACTAAAAACATTTGATTGTTTTCAAGTGCAAGAATTATTTATAGAACAAAAAAAGGACTGTATAATTCCATACATTTTTACAAACACGTTCACAGATAATATTTAATAAAAAAAAGAGGATATTCTTCCGAATATCCTCATCCTATTTTTATAAATTTGAATTAGTTTCTCACTAAATCCAATCCTAAATTAAAGTTCGTCGTCACTGACCAATATCCTCCTATCATCTGAATAAACATTCCAGCCGCCTGTGCTTCTTCTGGTACTACACCACCTGAGACCAACGCATTCCAAAGTATAATCAAGTCGTTTGTTAATACAGGTTCTCCCCAATCATCAATTTCCCCTGTACTACGAAGTGTAAACAGATTATCAAATGCACTCTTATCTAAGTAAATATGAACATGGCCATTATCAGCTATTTTAATATTCATTGGTATCCCATCTTTAACCCAACTCGTTATTTGGTTAATGGTAGCATTTTGTATTCCACTAAGATCAGCATTCAACAAACCACCAAGCAAAGCTTTAACAGTAGCCGGATCTCCACTCAAAACAGTTTCTATAATTTCCCCCATACCACTTGCATCGCTTCCAGTAGCAGCAGTTAAAATTGCAGGAATATTCAGTTTTACAACAAATTTTCCATTCTTTTCACTCCAATATGCCAGATCCTTAGGAGAAGTTGTAAAACCACTTGTCACAAAATTAGCTTTTACATCACTCACAGTAGGAAAAGCACCCGTAAAGAAAATGGACATTATAGAAGAGGCATCCATAGCTATTTCAGGGCTTGCAACATAATCAGCAATTATGCTTCCACTTTTGTCTAAAGTGATTGAATTCAAGACTTGAGGCAAAATAGAACCACCCAAATATCGAAATAGAGCTGAAATAAATTCCGGATAATTATCTTCTCCAGTAAATTGCCAATCAGTATACAAGGCGCCTGTCATAGGCCAATTCTTTGTAGCCTCATTTTCTGTCCATTTATAATCCTCTGCTGTATATTCTGCTATTTTATAAGTTCCAATCCAAGGACTTACTTCATCATCATCATCATCACAAGCAGTAAACAAGCTCATTGAGCAGATCAATGCAAACAAATAAAACAAATTTTTCTTCATATCTTTGTTGTTTAGTTAATAATAGCTCCCCATCACTGGGTAACCGTGCTTTTTCTTTTATCACTTTTAGGGTGCAAAATAACCGCTTTTTATCACATCAAACAAGGTCAATACATTAATATTTTTGTCCTTTTTTTAATCTTTTCTCTAAAAAGATCTTCTTACATCACCATTTCCATGCTCCATTTATATAAGAAATGGGAGGCGTCTCTCCCCTTTATCCAGGGCTACACCATTTGCTCTAAAGGGTGTAGCTATCATACCCAAAGGGTGTAGCCATCCGAGGTAAAGGGTGTAGCCCTTTTCAATCGCCCCACAAGCACTTCTGGGGCACCCTCGCCGTACCCGAGACGCACTTGCTCCGTACCAAGTCCGCAGTTTCTCCGCCTAAAGGTACTTCTGGCCGAAGAATGTACGAAGCAAGTACGGTTCAGATACAGTTCGGGTACGATCCTGGTACAATTCAGAACAGGATAAAAAACGCTTCATTCTATAAAAAAACAATATTTCTCCCTTTTCATGAGAAAAAATCCATAACTATTTGTTATCTTTATGCAACCAAAAGCTTTTATTCAAAGGATTTGGCATGAATAAACCTTATACATAAACCATTAAAGCAAAAGATTATGTTCAACTCATTCGGCAACATTCTCCGCCTTACCAGCTTTGGGGAGTCACATGGTAAAGGCATCGGAGGCGTCATTGATGGATTTCCCGCTGGTATCCGCATTGACATGGATTTCGTGCAAGCGGAACTGAATCGTCGCCGTCCCGGGCAATCCCTCATCACAACGGCCCGGAAAGAAGGTGATAAAGTAGAATTCCTTTCAGGTATTTTCGAAGGTAAATCGACAGGATGTCCCATAGGATTCATAGTATGGAACGAAAATCAACATTCCAGTGATTATGATAATATGAAGGAAGTGTACCGCCCCTCGCATGCGGATTATACATATAAGGTGAAATACGGCATTCGCGACTATCGTGGCGGCGGACGTTCATCGGCACGCGAAACCATTTCACGCGTAGTGGCAGGTGCGCTTGCCAAACAAGCACTCCGTCAGCTGGGCGTACGTATTATGGCATATACCTCACAGGTAGGCCCCATCCGTCTGGAAGAAAATTATACCGCTTATGACCTTGATCTTATAGATACCAATCCTGTACGTTGTCCGGACCCTGTAAAGGCGAAGGAAATGGAAGAACTGATTTTCAAGATCAAGGGAGAAGGTGATACCATCGGAGGTGTAGTGACGTGTGTCATCAAAGGATGCCCTATCGGACTGGGGCAACCGGTATTCGGCAAATTACACGCTTCGCTTGCCTCGGCCATGCTCAGTATCAATGCTGCCAAAGCATTCGAATACGGCGACGGATTTAAAGGCCTGAAGCAAAAAGGTTCGGAACAAAATGACGTATTCTTCAATAACTGCGGACGTATTGAAACGAAAACCAATCACTCCGGCGGTATTCAAGGCGGCATCAGCAACGGACAGGATATCTTCTTCCGCGTTGCATTCAAGCCTGTAGCCACCGTACTTATGGAGCAACATACGGTCAACATAGATGGGATAGATACTACACTGAAAGCCCGCGGTCGCCATGACCCATGCGTATTGCCACGTGCAGTACCCATCGTAGAGGCAATGGCTGCCATGACCATACTTGATTTTTATCTTATTGACCGTACTACACAATTATAGAAGTGGTAGGGTGTTAAAGTAATTCACCTTATTATATATATTTATGAGCGAAATACAGAAATACATTTCAAAGAATGAACCCAAGATGCTGGAAGACCTGTTCAGCCTCATCCGTATACCAAGTATCAGTGCAAAACCAGAACACCATGATGATATGCTGGCCTGTGCAGAGCGTTGGGCGCAACTTCTGATTGAAGCCGGTGCAGACGAAGCATTGGTGATGCCCTCAAAAGGTAATCCAATTGTTTTCGGACAGAAGACAGTAGATCCTACAGCAAAAACAATTTTGATATATGCGCATTACGATGTGATGCCCGCAGAGCCGTTAGAACTGTGGAAAAGTGAACCTTTCGAACCGGAAATACGTGATGAACACATCTGGGCACGCGGTGCGGATGATGACAAAGGACAAGCATTCATCCAAGTGAAAGCTTTCGAATACCTTGTGAAGCACGGTATGTTGAAGAACAATGTCAAGTTCATTTTCGAGGGTGAAGAAGAAATAGGCTCACCCAGTCTGGAATCTTTCTGTGAAGATCATAAAGAACTATTAAAAGCCGATGTCATTCTCGTATCGGACACCAGTATGCTGGGGGCGGACTTACCCTCACTCACTACAGGACTCCGCGGACTGGCATACTGGGAAATAGAAGTAACCGGACCTAACCGCGACCTGCATTCAGGACATTTCGGCGGCGCTGTTGCCAATCCTATCAACGTACTATGCGGCATGATTGCCAAAGTGGTAGATGCGGATGGACGTATCACGGTACCCGGTTTCTACGATGACGTAGAAGAAGTGCCGCAGGCAGAACGTGATATGATTGCACACATTCCGTTTAATGAAGAAAAGTACAAAAACGCTATTGGCGTAAAAGAACTGTTCGGAGAAAAAGGTTACAGTACGCTGGAGCGTAACAGTTGTCGTCCTTCATTCGACGTTTGCGGCATCTGGGGTGGATATACCGGTGAAGGTTCTAAAACAGTACTTCCATCCAAAGCTACAGCAAAAGTATCCTGCCGTCTGGTTCCGCATCAGGACCACCACAAGATTTCGCAAATGTTTGCCGATTATATTCGGAGTATTGCTCCGGATACGGTACAAGTGAAGGTAACACCGATGCACGGAGGGCAAGGTTATGTATGTCCTATCAGCCTGCCTGCCTATCAGGCCGCTGAAAAAGGTTTTGAAAAAGCATTCGGGAAAAAGCCACTGGCTGTACGACGCGGTGGAAGTATCCCTATCATTTCAACGTTCGAACAGGTACTTGGCATTAAGACAGTGCTCATGGGCTTTGGATTAGAATCAAATGCCATCCACTCACCCAACGAAAACTTCCCGCTCGATATTTTCAGAAAAGGTATTGAAGCGGTGGTGGAATTTCATATTAGCTTGTAACTCGTAGCTGTAACTCATTGATACGTCGTCCTCAGCACCTTGAACTCCGTACGACGGTTAATCGCATTACAAATCTCCTGCTGTTTCGGTGGGAGATTTTTTATAAACTCTTCTGTCAACACATCTCCCTCTTTCAGGAAAGGTGCTGATTTCAGCGTAAACTTGGTCACTGTTTTAGGTTGCTGTTCACCATATCCTTTCGGTGTAAGACGTTCCGGATCAATCCCTCCCTTAATAAGATAGCGTACAACAGACTCTGCACGGCGTTGCGAAAGACGAAGATTATAATCATCATTTCCTTTATAATCGCAATGCGCAGACAGTTCGATGGTAACATTCGGATTGTCATTCAGCAACTCTATCAGTTCATCCAGAGCCACTGTAGATTCTGACGTCAGATCAGCCTTATCAAACTCATAAAAAATATTCTCTATCAGTACAGGGCGGGTAATGGAAGATAGCGGAAACTCAAGTTCATAGAGGCGATCCTCATTAATATTTTCCGTTGCCATTTCTTCTTTGTCATTCAAATAACCACGACAGGAAGCCAGCAGGGCATAACGGCATCCCGGTACGAGCTCTTGAGTGAAAGTACCGTCTTTCTTCACGTTTATCTTTAAATAAGTACCATCATCCCCCACCAAAGTGACAAGCGCATCAGAGAGCGCATCTCCCTCCTTATCGTACACCAATCCTTTCAAGACATGATGTACCTCAGGAAACTCAAAACTATAAATATGATCCCAACCACGGGCATCTCCACGGTTAGAAGAAAAGAAGCCCCGATTGGGAGCACCGGGCTCAAAAGTCATACCGAAATCGTCACCCTGTGAATTCACCGGAGACTGCATATTTTCAATACGCCATCGCCCCGTCAGGCTATCTGTTATAGCACGGAAAATATCCAGCCCCCCCATACCGGGATGTCCGGTAGAAGAGAAATAGAAAGTACCATCCGGCGAAAAGGCAGGAAACATCTCATCGGCAGAGGTGTTTATTTCAGGTCCCAGATTGTCGACATAGCCGAAACCGTCGCGGGTTATGTTGATACGCCACAAATCCAGCCCTCCCTGCCCACCGGGCATATCAGATACAAAATAAAGATAATCACCCGCAGGAGACAACACCGGATGAGCAACAGAAGAAAGCGTATCATTCAGAATTACACATTTCTGGGGAGCTCCCCACTCTGCCCCGGCACGCTGAGAAACATAAATCTCGGCATAAGCAGGTGCATTGGGCAAGGTCCGGCAGCGAGTAAAATACATTGTTTTACCATCCGACGAAAAAGAGCAGGCGCCCTCTTCAAACTCACTATTCACTTCCGAAGCAAGCGGTTCAGGCTTCTGCCATTGTTTTTTTTCATTCCGTTTAGAATGAAATATATCAGAACTCTTCATCCCGGTAATACCGTTCAGGTCAGTACCTTTCGCTTCATTACGGGTAGAGGTGAAATACAAGATATCGGGATCATCTCCTGCATACATAGGAGAATAATCGCTACGGCGGGAAACAAGAATAGGCACCCGTTTTACAATATACCGGGTAGGCTTCTTTTTCCATTCCTGCGCCAGACGACAAGAGGTGAGTCCGATTTGTGTCAGAGAGTCTTTACGTTCTTTTCCGGCAGGCAAGGTCTGTGCGTAAGTAAGGTAATTCTCATAATAAGGTATAGCCGCTGCATACTCACCATTCTTACGGAGCATTTCCGCCAGATAAAAATGAGAGAGAGTATCCGGATAACGATAACGGACAGCATTCATATAAGCGCCTTTGGCCTTCAATGTATAATTGATGCGACGGTAACAATCGCCTTGTTTATAGGCCAGCACGCCCCGTTGCGAACGATCTTTCGGAGAAGTACGGGTATAGGCGGTTTTATAATGACGGGCAGCATCAAAGTATTCACCACGAGCATAGCTTTGCTCTGCCTGGCGCAAACTCCGTCCCACTCCACAGGAAGTGAGAAGTAAACCGACAGAAAGAAAAAAGAAAAGAAAACGCCTATATAATCTCATGCTCCATTACTTTTCATTGCTCATTCTAATAAACTGAAAAACCGGCAGATTATTGTATCTTTCATTCCTTCTCGTTACATATTGCAGAAACACTCACCCTCTACCCACTGGTAACGGTAAAACTATTAATCACCGATGGCGATGCTTTCAATAAGTTTCTAATAGAACACATAGACTATATCTTTGCCCATGCGAATACTTTTCAGACTATCTGTATCCTTATTCCGAACCAAATGCCTGACGAAACGTACATCCGTTCTTCCATTCAGAGCAACCATAAGCGGTTTTACCTTTAATAATGGTTCCTTTGCCGCACAACGGACAAACTTGTCCCTCAACAGAATCTGTTTGGGCAGAACCTGTTTGAGTTGCATCTGTCTGAATATTCCCTGTCTGCGAAGCACCAGCAACCGGTGTGACAGATTTAGCTTCAGCAGCCTTTTTCCGCGGTTTACTCTGACGCTTAGGCTTGGAAGCATCTTTTTCTTTGGCAGCTTTCCCGTTCTTAGTACCGGCAGTCGCTTCCTGCACAGCCTGTACAATTGTAATATGCCGGTTACTGTTATCCGAAAGCACGCTCATCACAACTTCGGAAACCATCTGTTTCAGTTCCTCAAGAAATTGTGCAGCATTATATGTTTTCTTTTCAATCTCCCGGAGCTTCTTTTCCCAGATCCCCGTCAGTTCGGCAGACTTTAGCAGCTCTTCATGGATAATCTGAATAAGTTCGACGCCTGTGGGTGTAGCAATCAGGTTTTTCTTTTCCTTCCGGATATAATTGCGCTTGAACAAAGTCTCAATAATTGCCGCACGCGTAGACGGCCTGCCGATACCATTCTCTTTCAGGGCATCCCGCAATTCATCGTTATCCACCAGTTTACCTGCGGTTTCCATGGCACGCAACAAGGTAGCCTCTGTATAAGGACGAGGCGGCTGCGTCCACTTCTCATATAAATCAGGCACATGGGGTCCGCTTTCACCTTTCACAAAAGCAGGTAATACATTCTCTTCCTCTCCCGGGTCTTTTTCTTCTTGCGACTGTGCCCCCGGAGTTCCGAATATAACCCTCCATCCCGGTTCCAGAATCTGCTTACCGGTAGTCTTGAATTCAATCTCTTCAACTACACCCAACACCGTAGTAGTGGCAAACTTACAATCCGAGTAGAACACTGCAATAAAACGACGCGCTATCAGATCAAATACGCGACGTTCCATATCCGTCAGGTTCTGCGGATATTGCCCTGTAGGGATAATAGCATGGTGATCCGTTACCTTTGAATTATCAAAAACTTTTTTTGATTTCAGCAAAGTAGTGCCATCCAGAGGTGTCGTAAACGTAGCGTAGTCACGCAGTCCTTTCAGAATGCCCGGACATTTCGGGTAGATATCATCACTTAGGTAAGTGGTATCTACACGCGGATAGGTAGCCACCTTCTTCTCATATAATGACTGAATAATTTTCAGAGTTTCATCAGCAGAATAAGCAAACTTCTTATTACATTCCACCTGCAGGGAAGTCAAATCGAAAAGACGGGGGGGAGCTTCCTTTCCTTCTTTCTTGGTTACATCGGTAATGGCAAAAGGAGAATTCCGTATTTGTTCCAGCAATGCCGCCCCTTGCTCTTGGCTGGCAATAGGATCAATACCCCGGTTTTCTTCTTCCTTTTTGGGCTTCTTCCCGGCAGCGATAGCTTCCTTATTCTTTTCAGCTTCCAGAATCAGCTCTTCCTCACTTTTCCGGATTATGGCAGAAAACGTTGTATCACGATATACAGTCTTCAATTCCCAATATTGTTTGGGCACAAAATTCGCAATTTCCAACTGCCGGTTTACAATGAGTGCCAACGTTGGCGTCTGCACACGACCAATGGAAAGTACCTGTTTATTCTGTCCATACTTCATTGTATAGAGACGGGTTG
>OGRF01001822.1_pt1 | contig 13211 bp, 11 predicted proteins | sample 1553381 | NCBI WGS metagenome assembly OGRF01 (sample SAMEA2580060, study PRJEB22360) | human gut metagenome | biome: human gut; feature: human-associated habitat; material: faeces | place: Denmark | collected 2008/2010
ATGCCTGGATTTACGGGCATTCGCACACCAACATTGACACTGAGATTGGCGGTACTCGTATAATCAGCAATCAAATGGGATATGTATTTGAGGATGAATACCTGATGAACGGATTTGATCCGGCAAAAGTTATTGAAATTTAATGGGCATAAGGAATGAGGTCTGCGTGGACGAACTGCTCCATATTGAAAGTGTTTTCGTGTTGTCTTTACGTTCCGGTCATAGTCAATGCTGTACTTGGCGTAAATACCTGTAATCTGTTGCCCATTAACTTCTCTTCGCTTGGCTCAGTTTATGACTGTTTCCATTTTGGAAATAGTCATTTCCTGTGAAAGTTCTCCTACATCAAAAATGTTCTTTAGGTCTTTGACGACGATATGGAAGTAACATAAATATATTCAGGTGGATGCGTCGACGCAATCCAGGACTTAATTTCGTGGGAGGTACAATTTGTACCCCTCTCTCCAATTCGTCGAAAATCCGATAAAATGCATCCGGCTGACTGTTGAAATCCGATAAGATGCAGTTTTCGTTCTAAATTGGTTTCAATGGATTCTCTCTAGGACCCATAACGTCATTTTCTATGGCCGGTTTTTATGGGATCAGAACGGCACATAAAATCAATGCCTATAGACGTGAATCCATTGAAACGTCTTTTGTTGTCTAGAAAGGTCGTTGAACTGCTCTACGTTGTAATTCAAGGGATCAATATGAAGACTCTTAAATTTTCTAATATAATTCGAAGTTGCCGACCATCATTTAATGCTTCCTTCTATTCGTTTCTAGACCACTAGATAACGGTTTAAATCCTGATCCTGGTTTAGGTAAACGATCTCTGCTAATAGCAGCATACGAGGATGGCTCTTTCTCTCTTAGGGGAGCTAGTCCCTTTCTTCTGCTCGTTTTTTGAATCCTTTTGTAATCGTCTAACGCCGTTTGACGTTCTTCCGGAGTCTTAATTGGATATCTGTGCGAGTGCATGATTTTAAGAACTTCTTCGCTACTCATATGATAGTATTTTTTACTCTTGATTTGTTCTTTGATGGGGGGTGTATCAGATAAAATATGACTTCGTCCATCAACAATCTCCACGACATCACCATCAGTGACTTCATATACTAAGCACCTCTTTGAACTTAGACCCATACTTTTGATTATTCGGGGCCTTCTTTTAGGAGAATCATAATTCGGATTATTGTTCATGTTATCAGTATTATATTGCTTTCACTTTTCCGTGGCAGAGCTTCTGGCTGGCAAACATTTCCGGCGTTCGTCACCAGAACGGAGATGGCCAATGCAAATATATGCATACTATGTGATGTCGTCAAGAAGGTTTGGCGACGTATAGGCGCTCATGCCGAATTCTTCTCAAAGACTGTCGAGTTGCATTTTCAAAAATGAATTTTTTTACAATAATAATCTCAAGAAATGCCCGAATGAGCAATTTTGTCGGATAAAAGGCGCTTTTTGTGGTAATTTTGTCGATTAAGCCTACTATAGTCTTCTCTTTCCTTAAATGCGTTGCATTTTTCAAGATAAGTCTTTGTTACGTTGAAATTATCACTTGTAAGATTGGCGCTGAATTTGCGCGCTCTGGACATGGCTCTGATAAATACGGACGGATCACCGCGTCTCGTCAGCCGTCTTAAAGAGTTAAGATAGTCTTCGCAGAATATGGTAGGGATGATAAGTGTTATAAGCAACACAATTTATTTAATCGAAGATTTGCTTCAAGTTTGATAAATGTGTTATGCTTATCTACATACATTGTGCTACTAATCGTCCATTAAGATAAGCAATTACTTGTTTGGATAAGTTATTTCTCAAGTAAATGCTAGTCAATTAGCAAATAAAACGTAACTTTGAATGTGTAGGATGCAGCCTTGCCGTCAAGACTATAGTCGTGTGCTCAATATTAAGAGCGAATGGGTGGATATGTCAAATTTCCAATAGTATGGCTAAAAACGAAGTGTTATATGGGTATGCCCGAATTGATAACAGCAAACATATAGTCAGTATCGATGATATTGACAGGTCATTTTCTCAAACACATAAATTCTTCTGTCCACACTGTAACAAAGAAATGTATGCTACATTTGGAGAAGTTCAAATGCCACACTTTCGTCACAATGGGGATAAGTGTCAGCATGATCAATACCTTCATAGTTTAGCGAAATGTGTCTTCTATGAGGAGTATTCGAAATGCCTAAAAGAGGGACTACCGTTCTTTTTGGAATTTCGCGATCCTATACGATGTAATATGGCTTGTGTGCTTAAGAATCATATAGATTGCAGTGAACGTTACATAAAAAAGATTACTGACCTTACTAAGGAATATACGCTGATCTCTCTGGAAACCACTGTGACTGTTGAAGAGCATTACCGTCGTCCCGATATCCTCATTGAATCATTTGATGGCAAGCAACTTTGGATTGAAATATGGGTGTCTCACGAGACCGATGAAGAGAAAAGGAAAGATGGTCGTATTATTGAAATTAAGATTAATTCAGAGAAGGACTTGGAGATGATAAGAAATCACAAGATGGTTCAATCAGAAGGAGAGAACTTAGCTGTCCGACTCTTTAATATTGAAACAGAAGATTCCTATGCTCCATCAGCGACCAAAGAAGTAGAGTCTATGGTGTCTTTTCCTTGTGAAAAGTATTTCTGCCTAGATGTTTGCGGCTTTCACTATAAATTTTCTATTATTGAGCATATTAAGACCGACATAAGTAGCAATCTGTCTTATAGAGTTGTTCTTAGGCTGAATTGGAAAGGTAATCATGACTCTATAGATGGTAATGACGGAGAGAAAACCTCTGAGGCATATCTGCGAACAGTTTGTTTTAGCAGATATAATTCTAATAATGCTCTATCTGATGATAATTCTTTTTGCTCGCTAATTGAGTTTGAATGGAAACCCGAATCATTCAAACCTGTGATGCTGCAAAGAACCATGGTGCACCATCGTTCTTTATCCAGTCATCTTTTAGAAGCGCCACAGTCTCTCACAATCGCTCAGACAGGTATTTCTGATATAGAATGGATAGATTTGGGACTTCCCTCGGGGACTCTCTGGGCAAAGGATGATATCAATAGAGTGATGTCTTTTGCGGAAGCAAAACATAACTATGAGGTCCATATGCCGTCAAGGAAAGCGGTTGAGGAACTTAGAATGTGTAAACGAGAATGGAATGAACGCACCAATGCATTAGTGTTTACCGGTCCGAATGGGAATTCTATATCATTCCATTGCAAAAGCAACAATAAGACGTACTGGCTCAATGCATATGAACAGGGAGACACACAATTTGGTCAATGCTTTCACATTGGTCCTGACGGGCATTTTTATGTCAATGATAAAGACTCATCATCTGCGATATTCGTTAGACTTGTCAAATAAACAGTTGCGACATCTTATTAGCTGTATTCCAACAACTAGGTGCACATCAAGATATTGTCGCAAATAATAGTTCGTCTTCTTTGTTCAACGCAGAAATTCTATTATCCGATGCGGAAAATAATAAATATTGACAATCAGCGTAGATAGTTCGTGGTTCAAATTTGGCTCAGAAAAAACGGTGTTCATTTGTCGCTAAATCGGACTGAATTGCAGCCATTTTCGGAGCGCGGAAGTTTCTCGAAATCTTTCCGGGAACCCCTTCAGGGGACAGCTCGCCGGGCTAATTCTTCCGGTTGATCAGGCTGACGACGACCTTGACCATCGTGTCCATCTCGTCGGTGTGGCTCTCGGCAATCATCAGGGTCAGTGCGACAAGGGAGGCATCGGAGATGCGCTTCGATCCGTCAGGCCGGTAAAGGATTCCATTGTTCTGCATGAACCAGAGGAAGAGCGTGGCTGCGATTCGTTTGTTGCCGTCAACGAAGGAGTGGTTCTTGACGACAAGATATAGCAACATTGCGGCTTTCTCCTCAATGCTGGGGTAGAGGTCGCGACCTTCCCATGTTTGGTATATCTGGCCGATGCTGCTGTGGAATGACGCGTCTTTCTCGACACCAAACAGGTCGCTTGCTCCGAACTTTTCCTTCAGGCTTTTGATGGCCTCAATGGCGTTCTCGTAGGTGGCGTGAAAGCGTTCCGGGGCTGTCGTGTCAGCGATTTTGAGACTTTGGTAGTCATAGGCGTCCAATGTGTCCAAGGCATAGGTGTAATCGCGAATCACATCAAACAAGTCGGTTGCCTGGTCGGATGTGAGGAGCAGTTCCTTGCTGAATACGTTCTCAAGAAGGCCGACAGCTTTCTTCAAGTCTTCGTATTTCTGCTCGGATACGGCATTGCGGTTTACGACATACCCGCGCCGCATATATTCCTTGATGACAGACGTTGACCAAATCCTAAATTTGGTTGCGCGAAGGGAGTTGATTCTATAGCCGACGGAGATTATGGCATCCAGATTATAGTAAAGCACTTTGTCTTCAGATAGGCCTCTGGCGCCACTCTGTGCGGTAGTCAAAATTTCTTTGACGACCGTGGAACGCTCCAATTCACCACTCGCAAATATCTTTCCCATATGATAGGAAACATTCTGCTTGGTGCAGTCGAAAAGCGCAGCTATGGCCTTTTGGCTGGCCCAGATTGTTTCGTTCTCCGGGTCGACTATAGCTTCCATCTTGACCAGCCCGTCTTCGGACTTATAGATGACTATGTCGTTTCTTTCTTCCATAGTATCATTCATTCAAACAATTACAAGTATAAATAAAAACTAGCGATTATTAGGCCGGTTAAATAAAAATCAAGACCGCATACTATCTTTGTTGCAAAAGCGGACATGGCATCACAGCCATCCGCACTAACATAATTTAAACGGGCTTGTTGTCCCAATAATTTTGAAGCCTATGAGACATAGTATGCGGTCTTGACGTTCACAAAGATAGTGTGTTCGTCTGTATTCTTAATGAAAACGGCATCGTTTTTCGAGAAAAGTATGGAATTCTGACTACAGAACTTGAGCAGATGCTCGCCAAATTGATGGAATTCCATGTGGAGGAGGTCTGCATGGAAAGTACGAGCATCTACTGGATGCCGGTGTGGAGAGTGTTGGAAAACTATGTCAGTCTCAAACTGGGCAATCCGTACTTCATCAAACAGCTTCCCGGAAAGAAGAGTGATGTGAAAGACGCGGAGTGCGTGCGCAAACTCGGCAAGCTTGATGCGGCACTGCAGCGTTGTAACATCCGTATCAGCAACTATGTCTCGACAACCGACGGGAAGAGCTACAAGGAAGTAGTCCGTCTGATATCCGAGTGGATACGTGTCCCTGCGGAATTGGCGAAAGTCATCCACGGTCGGATAGTGTGGGGGAACTGTATCCTCCTTGTTTTGGAAAAGTGGAAGGAATCCTCGTGATTCCTTTGGAAAAGTGAAAATTTGTCTATAAATTACGTTGGAAAAAAGACGCGGTATGCTTAATAGAAAGATAGACAGCTATTTGAAAGATTATTACCAAAAATCTTCTAATGCATTGCTGATAACGGGTGCACGTCAAGTCGGAAAGACCTATTCCATCCGCGAGTTCGGCAAGACTTTCAAGAGTTTCATCGAGATCAACTTCATCGAGAATCCCGATGTTGTTGGATTGTTCAAGGATGCTAATGGTGATGTTTTTGGATAAAGCTGCGGCGGCACCGATAGAATACAAAGTCGATCTGAGCGGTTTGTCAAATGGGAATGTCTAACGAGGTGTTCATTTTCAACGGAAAGCATCCCGTTGAATAATAAGAGTTTTATTGAGATTTATGATAGCATACACATACATCGAAAAGGGAAAGTTCGCTTTAGTGGAGAAACCGAAGCCTGTTTTGATTGAGTCCACGGATGCCCTTGTGCGCGTGACGATGGGAAGTATCTGTTCCAGTGACCTGCATATTAAGCACGGTAGTGTCCCTCGTGCTGTTCCTGGTATCACTGTTGGCCACGAAATGGTGGGCGTGGTTGAAGAAATAGGTTCTGAAGTCACTAATGTGAAGCCTGGTGACAGGGTGACAGTCAATGTGGAGACCTTTTGCGGAGAGTGTTTCTTCTGTAGGAACGGTTATGTGAACAACTGTACCGACCCCAATGGCGGATGGGCATTGGGATGCCGTATCGATGGCGGACAGACGGAATATGTTCGTGTTCCGCTTGCCAATCAAGGATTGACTCGCATTCCCGATAGTGTTTCCGACGAACAGGCTTTATTTGTCGGTGATGTCTTGGCCACAGGTTTTTGGGCAGCTCGTATTTCAGAGATTACTGAAGACAATACTGTCCTGATAATAGGGGCGGGACCCACAGGTATTTGTACTTTACTTTGCGTGATGTTGAAGCAGCCCAAGCGCATAATCGTATGTGAAAAATCTGAAGAGAGAAAGCGGTTTGTGCGAGAGCATTACCCCGAAGTATTACTCACAACTCCCGAAGAATGCAAGGATTTTGTTTTGAAGCATAGCGACCATAGCGGTGCTGACAGAGTGCTCGAAGTGGCTGGATCTGATGATACCTTCCGCCTGGCTTGGGAGTGTGCCCGCCCAAATGCCATAGTTGCCGTAATTGCACTATACGACCGTCCACAAATTCTTCCTCTGCCCCAGATGTATGGCAAGAACCTCTGCTTTAAAACCGGTGGTGTGGATGGATGCGATTGCGAAGAAGTCCTCAACTTGATTAAAGAAGGAAAGATTGACACCACCCCACTTATCACGCATCGCTTCCCGCTGAACGAAATCGAAGAGGCTTATCGTATCTTCGAAAACAGGCTAGACGGGGTGATTAAGGTGGCGATATTCGCATAGAGGGCCGCAAGTCAGGCCGCAGCAGGAAGGCCCTTATCAGGACAAGGCATTTTTGTTCATCCGATGTCTCATATTGTACTGTCTACTTTGGGAAATAATAACGTCTAAAAATAATTTTCCGTGTCTACTTTTCGCGTCTGGTACAAGTGCAAAACAATGTAGAATAATCAATTAAAAAAGAATAATCATGATTACAGACCAGCTTACAAATATAATTTACTTTTCTCTCATGCTTGAACAAGTGTGTCCAGATTTGTATCGTTCAATATCAACCTTGAAAGAAAAAGGATATCCGATAGAGTTTTTCCAAGGTGCAAAAGATATGTGGGCGCGTGATTATATGCCGATACAGGTCGCTCCAGACAAGTTCGTGGCATTCAAATCTCTCCCCGACTATCTTCTGAATCCAAAGTATAGAAATCTACTAACAGAAAATGCGGCTGATATTGCTCGCAAAATCTTAGGTGATAAAGCCGAAGTGATAGATACAGACATAATTGTTGATGGCGGAAACGTAATCAAGTGCGATAATGCTGTTATCATGGTTGACAAAGTAATTCAGGCTAATCCTCACTATTCTGCAAGCAAACTTCTTGCAGAATTAACTCGTCTGTTCGGTTGCGAAGTTTTCCTCATACCTTGGGATGATGAAGAAGGCATATATGGTCATTCTGACGGAGTTGTAAGATACTTGTCTGATGGCGACCTTCTTTTTACAAAATATCCTGACCCCAAATATATGAAACAGTGCCAATCTATGTTGAAGACTCATTTCAATAAAATGCACAATTTCTGGATGCCTTCTGGTGGAGCCAAGTGTCGTGAACGATTCCAATGGGCTTACATCAACTATATCCGCACAAAGGACTATATCTTCATGCCTGCACTATCAAAGAATGCCGACTGTATAGAAGACACGACGGTTCGCCGCCAGTTTGAACTTCGTTTCCCAGATTACCCAAGGGAAAATATAATCTCTATATACGCACTTGAAGCTCTCAAACAAGGAGGAGGACTCCATTGCTGTTCTTGGAACATTCTCAAATAACATTACGACTTATGAAACAGCATACAAGCCATAATATAATATGCTTAGAAGCGGAATGGGAATATAGCGAGCAAAACCCGAAAAATCGCTTTAGCCTTAACACCTTGCCAATGCTTAACTGGTTAAAAGAGGCATACGATTGTGAGGTGATATATAGAAGATTCAGAACAAAGTCTGACCTGAAGTATTATCTTGGATACTTTCGTACTCATGCAAAAGGTGATGATGGGGAGGAAGACTTCAACAAGTATGATATTATATATTTCGCCTGTCACGGTGAAAAGAAAAGCTTGTGGATTGAAGGGAAATCAGTACCCCTCACTACCTTACAAAAGTGGGCAAAGGGCTTTTTCAAGGACAAGGTTATTCATTTTGGGTCTTGTAGAACAATGTCTAACAAAATCGACTCAAAACACTTCAAAAGAGAGTGCCAAGCCTTAATGGTGAGCGGTTATCAAAAATCTGTAGATGCGATGGATTCCAGCATAGCAGACATTGCGATAATGAATGATTTACTATCTCAGGAAGAAATTGTAGTTGAAAGATATACAGATAGAGATAGTAAGTTCTACCAGAAATATAAATCGCTTTTAGATGACCTCGATTTCCATGCTTGTTAATTATTAAACAGAGAGACTAAACTATAGGAGACTTGAAATCTTTTTTCTTAGGTATCGTGGTAGGAATATCCTCTGTTATAAATTAAGCAAATATTGTATTATTATGATTAGAAGTATCTTAAAACGTAATAAAAATGTCAAACTATGAATTTAGAAGAGAAAATTATTAGCGAAATAACAGGTGAATTCACAATAGAGGCATATCAGAGAGGCTATCGCTGGGGAAAAGACGAAGTTGAACATCTCCTTGAAGACATCAACGAAATTCCAGATGGCCAGAAGTACTGTCTTCAACCTGTCGTAGTCAAAAACGTAAATGGCATTTATGAACTTATTGACGGTCAGCAGCGTATGACTACACTCTATCTGATTATGAAGTATTTGAATGCCTATGTTGACATAAATTATAGCATTGAGTACACCACACGAAAAAGTGAGAATGGTCATATTGGAAGTAAGGTACTGCTTGAAACAATTGATACGATAGACCTCACTTCCTGTTCAAGCAACATAGATGAGCTTTTCATTAAAAAATCATATACTATAATAAAGTCATGGTTTAATGGTGAAAAGTCCAAAATGATGAGTTTTGCCAATAAACTGCAGAGGTATGTCACAATTATCTGGTATGAGGTAGATGAAGACGAAGACAGCGTAAGCATATTCACCCGTCATGAATATAGGCAAGATTAACCTAACCAATGCAGAACTCGTAAAAGCATTATTTCTAAGCCGTGGCAAGAAAGACTCCGAAGGTCGCTATGCTGGTAATCCTTATGGAATAGAGGAAAAGAAACAACATGAAATTGCTCTTGGGTGGGACTCCATGGAGAAAGACTTACATGACGAAAAATTTTGGACATTCATCACCAATGAAAAGTCTGACCGTTATCCTATTCGCATGGAGTTGTTGTTTGATATGATAGAAATGAAGTCTAGCAAAGAGAGCAATTTCTATACATTTAACAGGTTCTATGAGCGGTTTAAGAACTCTGACAATAAATACGATACATGGGAAATGACAGAACGATACATGCAGCAACTAAAGGAGTGGTACAATGACTTTGACTTGTTCCACCACATCGGATTCCTTGTTGCTACAGGCACAAGCGTGAAGTATCTTCTTGACATAGCTATGAGTACCGATAATCCTATCAAGAAATCTGATTTTCGCCTCAAAATACTTGATATGATACGTGATAGGATGGTATTCATGGTTGGGGAAAAAGATAACAAAGAAGAAATAGATTATGCTGACCTGAATTATGAGAAGCATTCGGAATTTATACAATGTGTCCTTCTTCTGTTTAATGTTGAGACTATCAGACAAAAGGGAGACGAGAACATCCGTTTCCCATTTGATCGATATAAAAATGAAGGCACATGGTCTTTGGAACATATTCATGCCCAGAACTCTGAAAGTTTGAAAACCAACCAAGAATGGAAGGAATGGCTTGATATTCACAAGAAATCTCTTGAAGGCTTGGAAGTAGATTCTGAAAGAAAAAAGGAAATTGATGATGTCATTCCTGAGATGGACACCATCGTTAGCCATATAAATGAAAAAGGGTACAAAGGTTCTATAAGAGATGAATTCAATAAAGTTGCTCCTGCTGTGATTAAAATTCTGTCAGATGGTGATGATAAATCGCAGATGCACACTTTATCAAATATGGCATTACTGACAGTTGGTGAGAATGCAGCTCTTAACAATTCCACTTTCGATGTAAAACGCATGAAGATAATTGCTATGGACAAAGCGGGAGAGTATATTCCAATATGTACGCGAAACGTCTTTATGAAATACTATTCTTCCTCAGATACGAAACTACATTTCTGGTCAGAAGAGGATAGAAAAGGTTATATATGTGCCATGAATAACATTTTATACGATCATATAGAAATTGGTAACAAAGAAATTAAACTCATTAAAGATAGAATACATTATGGCAACTGAGAATAAAAAATATGAGCAGCATAGTTTCAAGTCTTTTCTGGAACAGTATCATGTGGTTATCCCCATGGTGCAGAGAGATTACGCACAGGGACGTACCACAGATGATGTCAACCGTGTGAGAAACAGATTCCTTCATGCAATTAAGTCCTACCTCGTTAAATCAGAGGATGACAACGAAGTGATGAAAATGGACTTTATCTATGGAGAAAAGGAACAGATTTGGAGCACTACTGTAGCGAACAAACTGGAGAAAATAATTGTGACTCCACTTGACGGCCAACAACGCCTAACCACTCTGTATTTGCTGCATTGGTATGCTGCAAAGAAAGGTGGTGTAGAAGAATGTCATTACAAGTTCCTTAACAACTTCACTTATGACATCCGTCCTAGTTCACGAGACTTTTGTGCACATCTAATGCAATATGCTCCAGATTGGTCATTACCATTACGAGAGCAATTGATTGACCAGAACTGGTTTATGGGAGAATGGCACAATGACCCTACCATTATCGGTATGCTTGTAATGCTGGATTCCATCAATGACAAATTCGGCGACATAGCAAATCTGTGGGAAATCTTGACTGGAGGGAAGGAACGTATTGTCTTTTATTTCCTACCCTTGTCTGAAAATGGACTCTCTGACGAGTTGTATATCAAGATGAACTCTAGAGGAAAGAAACTAACCGCTTTTGAACATTTTAAAGCGGAGTATGAAAACCTGTATGAAAAAGACTCAGATGAAGCAAGAACGGTGAATCACAAATTTGACGTAGAGTGGGCGGACACATTCTTCCCATATCGTAATCAAGATGACATCGTGGACAATGAGTTCATGAGATATTTCTTTTTTGTTAGCCATATTCTTTGCTACGAACAAGGCATTAAGAAGTCTGACGATGAGTTTGAACTTATTAAACTGATATATAGCGAGTCGCCTAACGCAGTTGCCAATCGCAAATATCTTGAAGATGCTTTTGATTGTTGGTATAGCGTTATAACTGATTATAAATCAATAGATGCTTTCTTTAAGAAGTATCTATCGGGATTTGAATATGAGAAAGGTAAAGTGGCTACATTTAAGAATGTTTCCGAATACTGCGATACTCAGAACTTCTTTCATGCTTGTGTGAAACTCTATCAGGTTAATAACAACTTTTCATATAGTGATTTCCTATTCCTTTATGGAATACTTACCTACTTGATAAACAAGGATGCAATAAAAGAAAATGATTTTATTGACCGTCTTCGTACATTAAGGAATCTTATTTGGAATTCTAATTCTGGTGAGATTCGTGGTGATGCTGAATACATGAAAGACTTACTTTGCGAAGTAGAGGACTTGATGGTTAAAGGTATCATTAACAAAGAACTAACGCACAAGTTTAATGGAATACAGACAGACGAGGAAGTCGAGAAAAAAGAAAAAGAACAAATAATTGATATAAAAACTCTTCATCGATTCGAGGATCATCCTTTGATTTACGGCTACGCTTCAGGATTAGGGTATGACCATCTTGGTTTGGTTGATACATTTCTGTCTTTGTTCAGTGGTACACCTGATTTTGTTAAAATACACCGTGCAATGTTAGCTGTTGGTGATTATAGACAAAATGATTCCAGTCGCTACTATATGGGAAACCATAATAGAGCAACTTGGTCACAACTGCTGCATAAAAGTCGCAATAGAAATAATTTCGAAGAAAACACAATGTCAGTTCTTCGCATCCTTCTTCAACGAATTAAGGATGGGGAAAATTTGGATGCTATTATAGACAAATACATTTCAGAAAGGGAAGAAGCACATGAGTACGATTGGCGATATTATTTTGTAAAGTATCCCGATATGTTGCGTGGTGCTGACGGTGAACTAAAATGGAATAAGCCAAATGACTACATCTGCACTACGCTTAATAAGCATCAGTTCAACGGGCAGCACTGGAATCCTTTCTTGAATGTGATATACCAGATTTTGTCAGACAAGTTGTTGGACAAAGATGGCATTAAAATTATTGGGTTGGGAAACTATGGGGAGAATTTGAACATTCTAAAACCCATTTCATCTTTATCTGCAACAGGTAAAGGCTTCATTTATTATCATCAAGACACTAACGAGCCTTGGGATGTAATACAAGAAAATTCTATTGACAAAGAAGATAGAATAGCTTTTGCTATTGAGAAAGTAACGAAATTAGTTCAAGAGAGTGTAAACTTACAATCATAAGTTCGTATTGTTAACATACTATATAGCCTATAAGAAATAGTCTTGTCGGAAATTAAAAGTATACAAGTTATGACAGCATCTACGACTTTGAAAGTCTGACACAAACGAATGAAACCTACTAGTTAGAAATGGCAGACAATTTGTAAAATTCATTCACTACCGTCCAAAGAAATTTTCCCATAAAGTTAATTGCCCATAGCCGTACTCTTTCTGAGGACGTTTTGGTTTAACAAATAGTTCGGCTAAAGGTTTTCTCTCGAAGAGAACTTTCCCGATGGCAGCCGATAAAATATAAAGATCTTGATCAACATGATACACCTTCTTTGCAATGGCAAGCAGCAGGTAATCCCAGATGGCAATCCAAATCTGCGAGAATATCGCATTTTGACTTGTTCCGTAGAACGACTTGATATGCAGCCTCTGTTTAATCCATTTGAAGAAATTATGAGAAGCTACACATAAATTGTTCAAATGGATTAAGCAACATCTGAAGATAAAAAAGTTCTGGGGTACTTCAAAAAACGCAGTACGCATTCAGATTTACTCCGCAATCATAGCCTATTGCATGATGGC
>OGRF01001825.1_pt1 | contig 13178 bp, 10 predicted proteins | sample 1553381 | NCBI WGS metagenome assembly OGRF01 (sample SAMEA2580060, study PRJEB22360) | human gut metagenome | biome: human gut; feature: human-associated habitat; material: faeces | place: Denmark | collected 2008/2010
TATCGGAGAAAGCGGAGGAAATGAATATTCTTCCGGAGCATCCCGTTTTACCTGTAGAGCCTGTAAAGAAACGTATAGCGAAAGTGCTGAAATGGGAAAAAAAGGCTAAGCTTTCCGCTATTGTCGGGGAAAAGGAAACGATCCGGGAGGATGAGAAGTGTGAGACTATCGAGATTATTGAGAAGGATGCGATTGCGGCTATCGTAGAAGAACCGTCTGCGAAGGAGGATGCGTCTGAGGATTCGACGGACATAGTCGTTAAGCGAGGTGACTCTACGGTTCCTCTACCGGAAGGCGAACGAAGTCCCCGACGAAAAGCCTCTTTGAAAAAGAAAGCCAAGAAGAGTAAACGGAATAAGTGGTTATTGGCCGCCGCCGTTGGCTCTAGTGGTTATGTAGATAGCTTTTTAAATACGGATATGAGTTATGGCGATGTTTCTTCTCCGGGAGATATGAATGTTCCTTCCCAAGATCCTGATCCGAATAAGCCGGATAAAGACGATAATGAGAAGGAGAATGGCAATACGCCTCCCCAAACGGCCTCATTCCGTAATGCCCCGGTATTACGGAGTTCTGAGGTGGATGAGAACTTCTTGGATAATCGTTCGTTCGAATCTTATCCGGACGTTAGCTACTCCCTTCCGATATCTTTTGGTTTTACGGTACGGAAGGATTTGAGCCGGCGTATAGCCGTGGAAAGTGGATTGATGTATACGTATTTATCCACTACATTCAAGAGGGGAGGGGATTTCCCGTCAGAGGTGAAATCGTCTTTGCATTATCTGGGTATTCCCTTGAATCTGGTGGTTTATGTATGGAAGAATCAGCGATGGAATGTCTATCTCTCCGGAGGCTTTATGATGGAGAAGGGTTTGCAGGCCGTGTATAGCGGTTATATCGCCGGAAACGGAACGACTATCTCTAAGAGCAAAAAGGAGGGCATCCACGGTATGCAATGGTCCGTGAATGCCTCGGTCGGTGCCGCTTATCGTTTCTATGGGGATTGGAGTCTCTATTTCGAGCCTCGCTTCTCCCATTATTTCGACTGTGATCAACCGGCTAGTATTCGTACAGACAAGCCGTTGGGATTTGGGTTGAGCGCAGGTATACGATATGCTTTTTAATGATTAAATCTATTATAATTATGCGGAAACTTTTTTATTGGGCGTTTGCCTTTAGCCTTTGCGTCTTAATGGGATGCAAGGATGATGGAGTGAGAGTGGAGGTCGTGCGGTATGCTATCAACGAACCGGTATTCATGTCGATCTCCGAGTTTCGGAATTCAGTGAAGGTGACGGATGAGGTGGTGCCAATCACCAAGCGGGGAAAGATCTGTTTCTATAAGGATTACCTGTATATTTCTTCCCCGGATAAGGGCATCCATATCGTGGATAACAGGAATCCGGCATCTCCCCGGATAGTGGGCTTTGTAGAGTTGATCGGTAACGAGGATCTCTCGATCAAGGATGATAAATTGTATGCGGATTCGTATGTGGATCTGGTCTGGTTCGATATCTCCGATCCGGAGAGACCTGAATTGGAAGGTCGTGTGGAGAACGCTTTCCGTTATGCGCTTCCGACCATAGAGAATGGCTATGGGTTCGATTATAATATGTGTTATTCGGAGGAAGCGAGAGCGAAAGGTGTCGTGGTCGGTTGGGAACCGAAGGAACGGGAGGAAACTATTTACCATTATCCGAGTTATGGCGGTGATCTGATGGCGAACGATGCGGCGCCGGGTACTTCCACGCAGGGAGTGAACGGATCTATGGCTCGTTTTTCTATTTATGGTAAGTACTTATATACGGTAGAACAGAATGTCATGTGCGTTTTCGACCTTTCTGGGGACAAGCCTGTCTTGACGACAAACGACATTTGGTTGCAACGTGATGTCGAGACTCTTTTCAACTATAAAGATAAGATGTTCATGGGAACTCCGACCGGCATGTTGATCTATTCGCTGGAAGATCCGCTAGCGCCTAAGTATCGTTCTTCCGTAAGTCATGTCTTTGGTTGTGATCCGGTTGTCGTGGAGGATGACTTAGCGTATGTGACCGTGCATTCCGGAAATACTTGTGGGCAAAATACCAATGAACTGATGCTCATAGACGTGAGTGATGTAGACCAACCGAACTTGCTGGTTACTTATGGCATGAAATGTCCGAAAGGATTAGGTATCGATAACGGTACTTTATTCCTCTGTGACGAAGGGTTAAAGGTCTTCAACGCGAAAGATCCTATGACCTTGATGGCTAATCAGCTTGTTCATTATGCCGGAATGGAGGGTTACGACGTAATCCCTTTCAAGAATACCTTGATGATGATCGCCGATGATGGCCTTTACCAATACGATTATTCCAATTTACAGGCGATATCTCAGTTAAGTAAATTGCCAATGGGCGAATAGAATTTAATATTCCTCTTCGCTATTCGCTTCGCAAGGTGTTTACCGGATTGCGGGATGCCGCTTTATAACTATGCTTGCTTACGGTCAGTAGCGTAACTATCAATACGATACCGCCGGACAGCAGGCATGTTCCTATGGATATGTCCACCCGATATACGAAATTCTCCAGCCAACAACTCAGCGAATACCACGTGATAGGAACGGCAATTGCGAAAGCGATCCCTACCCAGCCGATAAACCGACGATTTAATAGATACAAGATCTCCTCGGCCGTAGCCCCGTTTACCTTACGGATACCGATTTCTTTCGTACGCTGCCGGATGGCATAGAGAGCCATGCCGAATAATCCGAAGGCGGTTAGCAGGAGGCTGATGATCGAGTACATGATGAGCAAATGTGCCAGTTCGATCGTTTTTCGGTTAGATAACATAAATTCCTCGTATATATCTTGATATTCGAAAGGTACGTTGGGGTTGATCTTTTCCCATGTTTGTTGCAGTAAAGCTAGAGCCTCGGCTCTGTGCTCCTTTTTCAGTCGGATTTGGACGAGGTTATAGGGGGGAGTATGCGTTAGGTAGGTCAAGCTAGGGTAAACCTCTTGTCGTAAGGTTCCTGTATATAGATTCTCCACGATCCCTGCTATAATCGCTATCGGTTCTCCCTCCTTTTCCATCTTCCCGAATTCAGTGTCGTAAAGGCGGACAGGCTTACCCACGGGATTCTCGCCTTTGGGCACGAGCAAACGTGCGTACTGTTCGTTAATATAGACGGGTGTGCTGTATCGTTTTAGAGCCTCTCGTTCTGAGAGTCCTTGAAGAATGTTTATCTTCATAACCTTTAGGAAAGTACTATCACCTTCGTATTGGCCTAGCGTATAATTTAGTTCGTTTCCGTTTTCGTCTTTCAAGACCATTGTCCGCAAGTTGAACTGTATGATCCCGCTTCTCGAAAGGCACATCTCTTCTATGGAAGGATAACGCCGGATCTCTTCAGAGAAGGTCTGTATATGGTTCCCACTCCAGTCGGCTATTTCGATGAGGTCCCGGTAACGTTCACCGTTTGTCTGAGTGAGCGTTAGTTGCTGCCGTACGGTTAGCGTGGCGAATACCAGAGCTATTGAGATGGCGAATTGTAAGATGGAGAGCCCGCTTATGATTGTCCGCTTCCGGGTACCGGTGGTGAATGATTTATACTCGGAATGGGAAAGGGAGTTGATCTTATGGCTCATATATAATGAGGGGATAATGGATAGAGCTAGGATGAGTGCCACGATCACAGGTAAGACCTGTCCACTAAAGAAAAATCCCAAGGAGATACGTCCGGAAACGATCCGGTTGAAAGCCGGCAGGAAATCTAGTGTAAGTAACAAGGATAAAAAGAAAGCGATCAGCACGGTAAGGAAAGTATCCAAGAATAGCTGGCGATGGATTTGCCCAGCCGATGCTCCCATCACCTTCTGGGTGTAGATCATCCTTACCTGTTGCAAAATGCGGGAGAAACTTAGGTTGGCATAATTGAAACAGGCGATCACGAGGATTAGGATGGCTGAGAACAAACCAACGTACAGTAAGTCTTTCTGGTTTCGGTGGATATAGGGGATGTATTCTTGTGTATAGGTTTGCTCTTGGAAATAACTCTCTTGGAGGGTATAGAAATAATACTGTCCGGTTCCGTTGAAAGTAGGTACCTTATCATCCTTTAGTTTTTGAGTGAACGTATCGATGTTGAAGAGATCGTTTACCAGTAATAAGGTAGGGCCGCCATTGAACTGGGAGGTAGTACCTGCCAATGCGTTGAACTTCAAGAATGATTGAGGGTACTCTTTGATAACGGCGGCGACCTCGTAGGTAATCGTCTCGTTCTCATAAGCGTACTTTGCCAAGAAGGTTTTACCGATAGGATCCTCGTTCCCGAAGAATATCTTCGCTTGGTATTCGGTCAACGCAATTGCGTTTGGTTGGGTTAATGCCTTGCTTATATCTCCTGCCATTACCTTGTAAGGGAAAAAGCGAGGAAAGGAGGGATCAGCTCTCACGATCGAGATTGGGGCGAAGCGCTTTTCTCCTATCGTGATGGAGGCGGCATTCTCTATGTTCAGTCGTAAATAATCCTCAACTTCCGGGTATTGGTCTTTTAGCTGCACAGGGATCGGCCCTTTAATAAAAGATACTTTCTCTCCGGAGGTCAAGGGAGAGTCTTGTGCCATATAGATGATATGCGACTTATTGGGATTATGGGCTTCTATCCTAGATTCATAAATGACGTATGAGATCAGTAGGTTGGTACAAGTGATGCCTGCCGCCAGACTCAATAAGGAAATGACGGCGAACGTCTTGTTTCGCCACCAGCTACGGAATATAAGTTTTAGAGATATGGATTCCATGGTTTTATCTGTTTGTTGGTTCAAAGCTATCCGGTTGCGTGGAATATGGCAAATAAAATCGGAGGAAACGATCGTAAAGAACTGGATTTGTCTAAATATTGGACACTGAGACCCGGGAAAAGATCGTATCTTTGCGTACGAAAAAAAGAGGAGGCTTAATGCGTGACGCGAAGATTATAGTCGTAGATGACAATGAGGCGATATTGAGAAGTCTGCGGACGGTCTTGTCCCATGAGTTTAAGACGATCGTTACCGTATCATCTCCCGTATTATTGCCTGCCCTTTTGCGGAATGGAGATGTGGATTTGGTTTTACTGGATATGAACTTCGGCACTGGAAAGCAAGGCGGAGGGGAAGGACTTTTCTGGTTGGATCGTATCTTGGAGCTTAAGAATCCTCCGGCCGTTATCTTGATAACCGCTTTTGGGGATATCGAGTTGGCTGTATCTTCCCTTAAAAAGGGAGCTACGGACTTTATCGTGAAACCTTGGGATAACGAGAATTTGATTCAAGCACTTACCCACGTCTTGGAACGTCGTGCGGAATCAGATGAGAGCGAGATTTCGTCTGTGGCAGAATCTCTAGTCTCCCATCCTTGTACGTTGGAGGATATGGAGCGGCAGTTTATCGCCGAGGTATTGAAAGAAAAGAAAGGGAACCTGACGCTTGTGGCTCAACAATTGGATATTAGCCGCCAGACCCTTTATAATAAGATGCGGAAATACGGGTTGTAGATTATAAGGAGAGTAACCATGGTCAACCGGAATTTATACCTGAAGATTATAGGGAGCGTTTCCTTAATCGTACTTTTTGCGTTACTTGGATCTGTATTGTTGATAACCGGTATTTCTTATTTTTTATCCTTTGTATGTCTGTGTGTTATCCTGTTGATAACTCTGTTGCTAATCCAGTGGATAAACGGTACAAATCGTAAGATCGCTATTTTCTTCGAGTCGGTTCGTAATGGGAATACAACTTTGCGATACCCGGATAAAACGAATGATCCCTTTGTAAAGGACTTATATGCGGAAATGAATCGGATTATCCTCCTATTCAGTCAAAACCAGAATGAGATGGAAGAGAAGCGCTTGTATTACGAGAGCATCTTGCGGGTACTGACGCATGAGATTCGTAATTCGATTACGCCAATCCGTTCCTTATCTGCTGATCTGTTGAAATATTCCGATACATATACTCCGGAGCAATTACGGGAAGGTTTGGAGGTTATTCATGGGCAAGCGAAAAATCTATCCGCTTTCTTGGATTCCTACCATCGTCTGACGCATCTTCCGGAGCCGGAAAGAACTGAGGTGCCTATAACCTCTTTATTTCGGAAGATGGAACGGTTGTTGTGTGCCGAGGCGGGTAGCGACCGTATTCGTTTCTCCTCTGCGGAAGCTTTAACGGTACATGTGGACCAAAACTTGATTGTGCTGGCTCTGATTAACTTGATCCGTAACGCATTACAGGCGATAGAGGGGCAAGTGGCTGGTATCGTCTCCGTAGAAGCCTTGGAGGCTGATGGTAGGGTATATATAACTATAACAGACAATGGCCCCGGCATTTCTCCGGAACTATTGTCTGCTATCTTTACGCCTTTCTTCTCTACGAAGTCCGGTGGTAGCGGCATCGGTCTCAGTATCTCCCACCGCATAATGCGATTACATGGCGGCGATTTAACCGTTGATTCCTTGCCTGGTGTCCGTACCGAGTTTCGTATGACGTTCTAGAATATGACTTTCTTGATTTTTTCAACAATCAAGTTGAAAGGCTCGGCTTTTACATGGCTGCATATTCTCACAACGTCTCGTTCAGTGTAACCTCCTATTAATTGGCAAATAACGAAGCTTTTCTTTGTTAAGTTTTTTGTTAGCATAGAGTCTTCTAAAGGAAATGTATATTGTGGATTATAGTTTTTGGAAGATATCATAGCTAGGTAAAAGAAATCTTCAGCTGCTTGCAAATCATCGTTTGAGATGACGATAGCCATGTGAGGTTTGGTTATTCCATTAGGAAATAGATAATTGACTTCTACAACATCTCGTTGATGTATTTTCATTCGATGAGATATTTGGATATATATGCTGCCATGGATTGTCTGGAATGGGCTAGAAATAAATCTTTCTCATTCATAGGACTGAAAGGTTGGCTATCGCTTTTCCTTTGGTTGGAAATGTTGTGTTTAGCCATCTTGGGCGACGAAACATTTCTAGTTGGTCTGTTTTTTGTCGTTCTCATATCTTTTGTTTTTATGTTATTGGCAAATATACGTATTTATTTCAAAAGATCTCCTGTTTAAATGGAAAAAGAGATTATGGCTAAAGCTTATGGTATAACTATCGCTTTGGCCATAATCTCTTATAAGATTGTCTGATCAATACCCCAACTCAAACGGTTGTTCTACGGCAGGTACGCCTTCGGACATCCATTTAGGCATTTTATCGTTCTTTAGGTAATGGTTGAAGAATTGGAACATGCGGCGTTGGAAATCGATGCGGTTTGCCATATGCATCGGCCAATGCGGTTCGCCTGTATAATTCAGTAACCAGCAAGGTTTACCTAACCGTTTCATGGCAACGAAATACTCGATACCTTGGTACCAAGGCACATGACCATCGGCATCGTTGTGCATGATCAATATTGGGGTCTGCACCTTATCCATCGTGAACAACGGCGAGTTTTCCAGATAACGAAGTGGAGAACTCCATGGCGTAGCTCCTAAACGGCTTTGTGTATGCTCGTATTGGAAAGAGCGGGCCATGCCGGAACCCCAACGGATACCGCCATAAGCGCTAAACATATTTACGACAGGCGCCCCAGACTCGATAGCGGAGAATAAATTCGTGCGAGTCGCTAAATAAGCTACTTGGTAACCTCCCCAGCTATGTCCTTGCGCACCGATCCCTTTTTCGTCGATATATCCTTTGGCGATCATCATGGTGATACCCGGCATCAAGCAGTTATAGCAGCTTTCTCCCGGATAACCATCTACATAGCGAATGTCCGGGTTGAAGATGACATATTCGTTGCTATTGTATAAGTGATAATCGATCGTAGAACGATGCGGTTCCGGCATACGGTAATTATATAAAGTCTCCGAATTCCGCTCGTAGAAGTTTACCATCATCGGGTACTTCTTGTTCGGATCAAAATTCGCCGGCTTATAAACGACACCTTCCAGTGGACGGCCGTCCAAGGATATCCATGATACCAACTCGGCGGTACCCCAGATAAAACCTTCCTGCTGTTTGTCTTCGTGTGTCAATTGCACGGATTTCTTGAACGCCAAGGTCGAATAGTGGATATCCGGGTATTGCTGGAAGGTTTCCATCGTATAGATCACGTCATCCGTATTCTTCGCCTTGTTGATAGATCGCAGCATATAATTGCCCGCCAGCAAAGTCTTCGGGGCGGCAGGAGCGGAGAGGCGTGCGTTGTAGAATCCGTATCCTTTTGTGGCCTCGTTGAATCCTTTTAATAATTGCGGTTTGCCGAGGTCGATAAAGCGAGCCTCTTTATCCAGTTGTTCCAAGCGGTAGGAAAGTTTCTCCTTCCTTCCGTTCACGGTCAGGTTGATCGGTGGGGTGGCTGCGGTCGGATCGAATTTCCAGATGTCGTAACGATCATAGATCAAGAGATTTTGATCATTCGCGGTCCAGCCGGCGGCTCCATGCGCATAAGGATAATCGGGAACGTCGTTCTCCTCGTCCCAAGCCGGGAAGCTTTCCGGAGTGGTTAGGCGATATTGCTTACCTTCCGCCAAGGCGATCGTGTACCAGCAGCTATCCGTCTCGCCATACCAATACGCATATTTACCTTGTGGGGAGAGGCGGAAACGGCCATAATCCGCTTGGGCGATTTGCTTGCGCTCCCCGTTATCCAACGATACGGTATAATAGTCGCTGCGTGTGCGGGCCTCCCACATGGAAGACAAAGAATAGGGACGGGAAGTGGAAAGGAGCGCCAAGGGTGCGTCACCCTCATTACCCAATTGGATATTCGGTAATTCCTCATTCGCCAATTGGAAGATAGAGCCGTTGCCCAGATTATAAACCGCTTGATAGCTTTTCTTTAAGTCTTTTTCCTTGTTGTAATTCTGTACGGTATATTGTACGGGCTCATCCCAACTCCAAACCTGTACGTTCGGACGATTCTCGGCTAGTTGGGTCGTGTCTTTTTGCCTCGGCTCCGGTGAGGTACCGAAGAACAGACGGGAAGCGGATTTCGAGAATTGAAGCATCCCGTTCTCATTGATTACCCATTCAGCAGGGAAAGCCTTGTTTCCACGGGTGGCGATTTCTTTCGCGGGAGCGTTATGTTCGGATAGCCATAAGCTTAACGCTTTGTAAGAAGAATCTTTGTCGGCGCAATATAAGAAAGCCAGCCGTTCCCCTTTCTCGTCGAACGTGGTTTGTTTGAATACGCCTTTTCCCTCTTTGATGAGCACCGGACTTCCTTTCTCCGGATTCAAGGTGAATATACCTGCTTCTCCTTCCGCCACGCTCGTGTAATATAGCATACCGCTTTTCTTGGCGAATTGGAAATCCGTTACGGTCGGGAACTGGAAGGTCTTGCTTCCATCCAGCGAACGGACGTACAAAGTGGAGTCCTTCCGGCCTCTTTGATAAGCGATCCAATCCGCCTCGTCCGCTAATTTGAAGGTTTTGAGGGAGTCTATCGTCTCCTTTTTACCGGCGACGGAATAGATTACCAAGGTGTTCATCGGCATCTTGTCCTCTTTCGTCTTCAATACTTTCAGGGAATCTACCGTGGACTTTCCGGGTGTTTGCGTGACAACCAGATAACCCGAGGAAGCGGAGAACGCGAACTTATCGGCCGGAGAAAAAGTGGCGGTCTCTTGCCCTTGGGCCGCATACAAATAAACGGTAGCGTCACCTTCCCAAGGTTCCATCTTGCAAGCTACCCATTTTCCGTTGTCCGAGATCTCCCGGTCCGTGATTCGTTGCCAAGTGATCAGGTCATCAACTGTTAGGCTTTTAGAGGCGTTTTGCGCAAAGGCTGGGGAAAGACTTCCCAGACATGCTACAAAAGCCAAGTACTTTAAGTGTCTCATCGTGGTTGTATATTGATTTTGAAGCAAAGATAATGGCTTTATCAGAATCTTTGTTGCTTTTGACCGGAATTTGCTTCTGGAAAAACACGTACGTGTTTCCGAGAAAACATGTACGTGTTTTTTGTAAAAGTCGTACGTGTTTTCTGGATAAGGTAATGGCGTTTTTAATGTGTTGATTATCAGTGTTCTTTTTGAGCGTTCTAATGATCGCAGTTATAAGCAGCTTACAATGGGCATTATAAACATGCTTGAATAGGCATTGTAAGCATCTTACAATAGGCATCAAGGTTTTCCGCTGATTATCAAAGCCAAACGCAACGACTTTATTTCTTGAAAACCAGATAAACCGCCGCTACCAAGAATACGAAAGCAAGCGCATGGTTCCATTTAAACGACTCCCCCTTAAAAGCGATGGTACTGAAGGCCACGAATACCACCAACGTAATCACCTCTTGGATCACTTTCAATTGAATCAAGTTGAACGGCCCCCCGTTATCCCGGAAACCGATGCGATTCGCCGGTACTTGGAAACAATACTCAAAAAAAGCGAGAAACCAACTAAACAGGATTACGCCAAACAAAGGAAGATGCTCAAACCAACTGAATTGTTGCTTCATCTTCAAATGACCATACCAAGCGCATGTCATAAAAATATTAGACACGATCAATAATAAAATCGTATAAACACTTTGCATATTATCTTATTTTTCGAGGTAAATAATCTTCTTGTATATTCGTCATGCTCCCCCAAAGGCTGTAACGGGCCTCCGGATTGATCGCTTCCAGACTTTTCAGCAGCTCTTTCATATCCGAACGACTGGCGCCCGGCTCATAAGGACAGTTCTTCAATTGTTTCCGGTACCCTTTCCATGCGGCGACCTGAATCAACTCCCTCTCTTCCCCCAGACACATCGGACGGATAATCTCCATATCAAACTTATCCATTTTCAACCGGGGAGGCATTGTTCCGAAAGCCCCTTGGTGGGTCAGGTTCATCAACAGTGTCTCTAGGATATCATCTTGATGATGCCCTAGTGCAATCTTATTGCATTTATGCGCCTTAGCGATCTCAAACAAAGCTTTCCGGCGAGTCCAAGAGCATAAAAAGCAGGGGGATTTGCGAGTGTCCGTAGAAGGATCGAAACTTGTCTCATGGACAATGAAAGGCAAATCATGCTCCTCCGCACAACTTCTAAGATATTCCCGATCCGAACAATAAGGGATATTCGTCATCACGATATGCGCTACCACGACCTCAAACCGAGGACAATAGATTTTCGACCTGCGCCCCAGTAAATCCACCAAGGCCAAGGAATCTTTTCCTCCGGACAACCCGACCAAGATCCGGTCGCCATCATTGATCAAGCCATAGTCGAAAATCGCCTTCTTTACCTTATCCTCTATCTTACGAAACAAACGTTCGTCCGCTGTCAATTTTGCCATATCTTTTCTTTACGGGCGCAAAATTATACATTTATCTTTTCGATTTGTATGCCTCTACAAAAATATTCTTATCTTTGAAACTGCATAACTATATAATCTAGAATAGACAAAATGAAACGGTTATCCAAAAAGCTGCTTTATACGCTAGGAGTTACACTCCTATGCGGAGGAATGCAACTACATGCGCAAAGTCTTGATCAGGCAAAAAAATTATATAACGACGGGAAATACGCGGAAGCCAAACCTGTGTTCGAGAAACTAGTGAAACAAGCGCCAAGCAATGCCTCTTATAATCAATGGTATGGTGTTTGCTGTTTCGAGACCGGAGATTTAGCAGGAGCGGAGAAACATCTTAAGGTTGCCGTAAAGCGTAGGGTACAAGACGCTTATCGATACCTTGGAGAAGTATACTACCAGACCTATCGTTTTGACGAAGCCGAGGAGATGTTCGACGAATACATCACCCTCCTAACAAAAAAGAAACAAGATGTGGAACCTTACCAGATCCGTATGGACTTGGCGAACAAAGCAAGCCGTATGCTTGATAAGGTAGAGAATGTCCAGATTATCGATAGCTTGGTCGTTGATAAAGATGATTTCTTATCAGCCTATACCTTAAGCGAGGAAAGCGGTACGTTGACCACTTACCAAGATTTCTTCCAGACTAACGATCCGGGCAACTCATCGGTATACATGAACCAGAAGGGGGATAAGATTTATTACGCCCACCCGACAGACGGTAACCACAATTGTCTTTTTACCCAATCCAAGCTCATGGATCAATGGGAAGACGAGAAACAGTTACCGATGAATATCAATAGTGACGCCGACGATGGGTATCCATTCGTGCTATCCGATGGCGTAACGATTTATTACGCATCCAAAGGGAACGGCTCTCTGGGCGGATATGATTTATTCGTCACTCGTTACAACATCAATTCCGATACTTATCTTACACCGGAGCAATTGGGCATGCCCTATAACTCCCCGTTTAACGATTATATGATGGTGATCGACGAAGCCAAGCAATTGGGATGGTTCGTTTCCGATCGTTATCAACCGGAAGGAAAAGTCTGCGTATACTTATTCATCCCGAATGACAACCGCGAGCGAGTAGATAGCGAGGATGTCGAACTAAAACGTGCCCGGGCCTCTATTGCCTCGATCAAGGATTCATGGAAACCCGGATCGAATTACGAAGAGCTTATTCATTTAGCTCATACCGAGATTCCTTATGGACGTATAGAAATAAAGAAAGATTTCACGTTCCCGATCCATGATGGTATCGTTTATTACACCTTAGACGATATCCAAAGTCCGGAAGCGAAGAACTACTACGAGAAAGTAGTTTCCATCCATAGACAGATCAAGGAGCTAAATGAGAAACTAGAGAGTTTACGAGCCAGCTACATCAAAGGGAATAAGGCGAAGCGAGAACAACTGAAGCCTACGATTCTTAATGCGGAAGAAAAGTTAAACAACCTGCTCGCTCAACCGGACGAATGGGAGAAAAAGGCACGTAACGCAGAGATCGTATACCTAAGAAACAACCATAAATAAGAAGAACTATGCTACTGGACATAGCCATCATCGTCTTCCTCATGGTAGCGGCCATCCTACTGATACTGGCAGAGATATTCCTTCTTCCGGGAATAACACTCGCGGGTATAGGCGGGGCTATTTTCGCTATCGGCGGAGTCGTTTTCGCTTATACGGTAGGTATATGGGTAGGGCATCTGACTTTATCCTTATCAATCATTACATTCGGAATAATCTTCGCTTGGTTATTGCGTTCCCGGTCTTTTAACAAGATCGCTTTAAAGACAGATATCGATTCCAAGCTGACATCCAGCAGGGATCTCGGAATAGAA
>OGRF01001831.1_pt1 | contig 13162 bp, 6 predicted proteins | sample 1553381 | NCBI WGS metagenome assembly OGRF01 (sample SAMEA2580060, study PRJEB22360) | human gut metagenome | biome: human gut; feature: human-associated habitat; material: faeces | place: Denmark | collected 2008/2010
ACATGTTTTAGTAAAAGTGTTGTTTTTGTTAAGGCTTACTAAGGATTTGAGTCCCCCCAGTACTTGTTTTCTAAAAAAGAATTATCTTTGCATGGCTGCGAAAATAGCTGCACTTTTGCATATTAATAAATTTATAAAGAACAACTACTGTGAGCGAAGAAGATATTGTCCTTACCCCGATGATGAAACAGTTCTTGGACCTGAAAGCCAAGCATCCTGATGCCGTTATGCTGTTTCGTTGCGGCGACTTCTATGAAACTTATTCTACTGATGCTGTTGTTGCAGCTGAAATCCTGGGAATTACCCTGACTAAGCGTGCCAATGGTAAAGGAAAGACTGTTGAAATGGCGGGATTCCCTCATCATGCCCTGGATACGTATCTGCCTAAACTGGTACGTGCCGGGAAACGTGTAGCCATCTGTGACCAGTTGGAAGACCCGAAGATGACCAAGAAACTGGTGAAGCGGGGTATTACGGAACTGGTAACTCCCGGTGTTTCCATCAATGATAATATACTGAATTACCGGGAGAATAACTTCTTGGCTGCCGTACATTTTGGTAAGGGAACGTGCGGTGTGGCATTTCTCGATATATCTACGGGTGAGTTTCTTACAGCAGAAGGGCCTTTCGACTATGTAGACAAGCTATTGAATAACTTCGCGCCCAAAGAAGTACTTTTTGAACGTGGTAAGCGGGGGATGTTCGAGGGAAATTTCGGAAGTAAGTTCTTTACTTTCGAACTGGACGACTGGGTATTTACAGAGACTACCGCCCGGGAGAAACTTCTGAAGCATTTTGAAACGAAGAATCTGAAAGGTTTTGGTGTAGAACATCTCAAGAATGGTATCATCGCTTCGGGAGCCATCCTGCAATATCTCATCATGACGCAGCATACCCAAATCGGGCATATCACTTCTTTGGCACGTATTGAAGAAGATAAATACGTCCGTCTGGATAAGTTCACGGTCCGTAGCCTTGAGTTGATAGGCAGCATGAATGATGGAGGCAGCAGCTTGCTGAACGTGATTGATAAGACTATCAGTCCGATGGGTGCCCGTTTGCTGAAGCGCTGGTTGGTGTTTCCGTTGAAAGATGTACTGCCTATCAATGAACGCTTGAATGTAGTGGAATATTTCTTCCGTCAGCCGGATTTCAAAGAACTGATCGAAGAACAGTTGCATTTGATAGGCGATCTGGAACGTATCATCTCTAAAGTGGCTGTAGGACGTGTTTCTCCTCGTGAAGTAGTTGCATTAAAGGTGGCTTTGCAGGCTATTGAGCCTATTAAGGAAGCTTGTATGGAGGCGGATAATGCCAGTCTGAACCGTATCGGTGAACAACTGAATATCTGTAAGTCCATTCGCGACCGCATTGAAAAAGAGATTAATAATGATCCTCCGTTGCTGATAAACAAAGGTGGTGTTATGAAGTCGGGCGTCAATGCCGAATTGGATGAATTACGCCAGATAGCTTATTCCGGTAAAGATTATCTGCTACAGATACAGCAACGGGAAAGTGAGCTGACTGAAATTCCCAGCCTGAAAATCGGTTACAACAATGTATTCGGTTACTATATTGAAGTGCGCAATACACATAAGGATAAGGTACCACAGGAGTGGATACGTAAACAGACCTTGGCCAATGCCGAACGTTACATTACACAAGAACTGAAAGAGTACGAAGAGAAAATTCTCGGCGCCGAAGATAAGATATTGATACTGGAAACCCAGCTCTACATGGAATTGGTGCAGGCTCTAAGTGAGTTTATTCCTGCCATTCAGGTGAATGCAAACCAGATCGCGCGTCTGGACTGTTTGCTGTCTTTTGCCAATGTGGCACGTGAGAATAACTATATACGTCCTGTCATCGAAGACAACGATGTACTGGATATCCGCCAGGGACGACATCCGGTTATCGAGAAGCAACTTCCCATAGGAGAGAAGTACATTGCCAATGATGTGGTGCTGGATAGCAGCTCACAACAGATCATCATCATTACCGGTCCGAACATGGCGGGTAAGTCTGCATTGCTGAGACAGACGGCGTTGATAACGCTACTGGCACAGATTGGCAGCTTCGTACCTGCCGAGAGTGCACATATTGGTTTGGTGGATAAGATATTTACCCGTGTAGGTGCCAGTGATAATATCTCTGTCGGAGAGTCTACTTTCATGGTGGAAATGAACGAGGCGGCTGATATTTTGAATAACCTTTCTTCGCGCAGTCTGGTGCTTTTTGACGAGTTGGGACGAGGTACATCTACGTACGACGGTATTTCTATTGCCTGGGCAATTGTAGAGCATATCCATGAACACCCTAAAGCAAAGGCACGTACGTTGTTTGCTACGCACTATCACGAGTTGAACGAGATGGAGAAAAGCTTCAAGCGTATCAAGAACTACAATGTTTCCGTTAAGGAGGTGGATAATAAGGTCATTTTCCTGCGTAAACTGGAACGTGGCGGTAGTGAACACTCCTTTGGTATCCATGTGGCAAAGATGGCGGGTATGCCGAAAAGTATCGTAAAACGTGCGAATGACATTCTGAAACAGCTTGAGGCGGACAATCGTCAGCAAGGTATTGCAAGTAAGCCGATGGCGGAAGTAGGAGAGACGCGTGGCGGCATGCAGCTTAGCTTTTTCCAGTTGGAAGATCCTGTGCTCTGCCAGATACGTGACGAGATTTTAAATCTGGATGTGAATAATCTGACCCCGCTGGAGGCATTGAATAAATTGAATGATATTAAGAGGATTGTAAAAGGGAAGTAAAACCCAAAATAAAATAATGAAAGGAAATCTTAGCCTTATTCCGCCAGTTTGAAGAGGCCGCTTCCGAATATGAAGGTGTAGAATGCTGGAGTGCAAGAGAATTGCAGATATTATTAGGCTATTCTAAGTGGGAGAACTTCATCAAGGTGATTGATAAAGCTAAGGAAGCTTGTGAACATGCCTCAGAACATGTTCTCGATCATTTTCCTGACGTCAGGAAAACGATCGCAATGCCTAAAGGAGCCGAAAAAGCTATTGATGACATGATGCTTACCCGCTATGCCTGTTGTCTGATTGCACAAAATGGTGATAGCCGTAAAGAACAGATCTCTTTTGCGCAGAATTATTTTGCGGTGCAAACCCGGAAAGCGGAATTGATAGAACAGCGTTTACTTGAGTATGAACGTGTAAAAGCTCGTGAAAAGCTTGGACAGACTGAAAAGCAGTTATCAGGTGTTATTTATGAAAGAGGGGTAGATAGTAAAGGATTTGCCCTTATACGTTCTAAAGGTGACCAAGCGTTGTTCCGTTTGAGTACACAACAATTAAAACGTAAAATGGGAGTTCCCGATAGTCGTCCTGTAGCTGATTTTCTTCCTACTATCAGTATTAAAGCAAAAGATTTGGCTGCTGAAATGACAAGTGTAAATATACAGACTAAAGATTTAAGAGGGATTAATCCGATTGGTCAGGAGCATGTAGATAATAATACTGCTGTTAGAAATATGCTGTTACAGAGAGGGATTGTTCCTGAAAGTCTTCCTCCTGCTGAAGATGTGAAAAAAGTACAGAGGAAACTGGACAGTACGGAAAAGAAAGTATTGAAGGAAACCAAAAGGAAATAATCTATGGATTTATATGTTGAGGTTGTAACCTTTGTTACAACCTCATTTTTTTTCTTTTAGTCTGTCAATTCCTTCTTCACACTATCCTTCTGCTGTTCCCTATATTGGCGTGGTGGCATACCGAAACGCTGGGAGAATAACTTATAGAACGTTCCGCGGTTATTGAAACCTGTCTTGTCCATAATTTCCTCAATGGTATAGTTCTTTGTCAGCAACAGTCGCTCGGCCATTGTGAGGCGATATTCTTTGATGATATCAGCAGGAGATTTGTCCGTTATAGGCTTTAATTTACGGTAGAACTGACGGGTGCTATAGCCCAGGTCACTGCTCAATAGTTCAACGGATAAGTCAGGGTTTGTGATATTCTTTTCTATGGTTTCTATCACCTTATCCAGGAATTCCTGATCTTCTTTGTGGATACAGTTCCCGTTTTCCACTTTGAATGAACTGAATATGGAACTATAATATTCTTTCAGGTCCGATTCTCTTTTAATCAATCGGTAGACTACTTTCTCTAAGTATTTTACATTGAAAGGTTTCGTCACATACACTTCTGCACCAGCCTCAATGCCTTTCACCTGATCGTCTTCGTGATGAAGGGCAGACAGTAGAATGAGTGGAATATGGCTCCATAACTTGTTTTGCTTGATTTTCTGGGCAAAGGAAAGCCCGTCTATTTCAGGCATCATCACATCTGAAATAATCAGATCCGGCTGCTTCAGTTCCAGGCTGGCCAGAGCTTCTGCAGCGTTATTGAAAGATAATACATTGTATTTATCTACAAATATTTCCGAGACGAACCATAACATAGAAGGATCGTCGTCAATGATCATAACCGTGTGCTTGGAAGTGTCGAAATTAACAGCGGTCTGTTCCAGTTCCATGGGCTCCGTATTTGTATTCAGAGGTCCTGTTTCATACACTTTTTGGGGCGTTTCTGCTTCCTGTGCAGTGGGCGATAGTTCCGGTAAAGTGACTGTAAATGTTGTTATCTCATTCTGAATACTGCTTGATTTCCCCGTTCAGCAGAGTAACCATATTCTTACAAATAGCCAGTCCCAGCCCATTCCGTGAATTCTTGCCATTCATTTCAAAAGAATCCAATATCTTATAGCGATCGAATATCTTTGCAAGATTCTCTTTCGCTATCCCCTTTCCTGAGTTGGATATATTAAGGGTTAGAAGCTGGTTTTCTACTTTCAGGCCGATGGTGATATTCCCTTCTTCCGGAGTATATTTGAAGGCATTTGAGATCAGGTTATTGACGATCTTACTGAAACAACTGATATCCGTGTTCCATTCAATGTCCGGTTCAATATCCAACTGATAGTTCAGATTTTTATTTTCAGCCAATTCACAGAAGGATTCCGCTATGTTCCGGAGTTTGTCCGATACGGATAATCTTTGGATAGAAAGTACTTTATGACCGGTTTCCAGTCTGCGGAATTCCAGCAGCTCCAGAATCAAACCATTCAGTTTCTCTGCATTCTGCTGTATCATCTTTCCGTATTTGCGGATGTACGAATCTGATTGAGGATAGGCAAGTATCTTTTCGCACGGACCGTAAATCAGCGTCAGCGGAGTACAGAATTCATGAGTGATGTTGGTAAAGAAGCGCAGCTTAGACTCATATACTTCTTCTTTCTTTTCCCGGTTCAATTTCTCAATCATACGGTGTTGCTTCCGGCGGTATTGATGAACTATCCTGTAAACAGCAAGAATGCAGAACAAAGCGATTAATATGAAATAGAGAATATATGCCCAATTACTTAAATACCAGGGAGGGGCAATCTGAATCAGAAGTGTCTGCGGTTCGCACTCTTTTCCATTCATGTTATTCTTGTATTTCACTAACAGGGTATATTGTCCGGGTGCAAGATTGGAGAAGATAGCGCTGGCCGATGTTCCACTTTCTATCCACTGGCTGCTTACTTCGTCCAATTTGTAAGAATAAGAGTAATTGTTTCCATTTATATAATCTATTGCCATAAAATCGATACAGAAGAAGTTCTGGCTATAATCCAGCTGAAGTATCTTCTTTCCTTTCTTGTCGTGGAGGAAATCATGAATATTGTATTCTTTTCCGAAGATGGATAATCCCTTCAGACTTATCTGAGGCATATAATCTGCCATAATATAAGCGTTAGACTTGACGGTAACAAATCCGTTTGTCCCTCCGAAGAACAAAGTTTCGGTTCGTAAGTCTTTATAGAAAGCTCCATCACTGAATTCAGTGACTTCCAGTCCGTTTTCCCGGTTGTAAGTCTGTCCGGTATTGGTTTTAGGGTTGAACCTTACCAGTCCTTGATTCGTACTGATCCAAAGGTTATTTTGTTGGTCTTCCAAAATGCCATGTACTGTGTTGTTTGAGAAAAGGTCAGCCCTGTCATGATAATGTGAGTAATCTTCATTGAAGTGAAGTAGTCCGGAACTGGTTCCCAGCCAATATCCTTTCTTATTTTTATAAATGGCGAAAATATCATTGGCCGTCTGACTGTTCACTACATTATCAAACCTGTATGGAGTTAGCTTTTCGGTTTCGACATTCAGTCGGTAGGCTCCATAGCCACGATTACCGAACCAAAGGATAGAATCATTCTCCTGGAAGGAGGTAAAGAAATAATTGGAAGCCATACGCCCGTCATCCAGAACAATTCTGGTAGCCGATTTTACGGAAGGAGAACTACCGGCTTTATCCAAAATAACTTTTACGATACCTTCACCTACAGTGGATACCCATAAAGTGGTATCATTTAATTCGTTGATGGAGTGTACATATTTCACCTTCTTTCCATCGGCTATCACTGTAAACGCTTTCAGCTGTTTATTTTGGTATGAATAGTAGTTGAGCCCGTTTTCCGTTCCAATCCATAGCCTGTTCGCAGAACCGGGGGCAAAGCAATAGACGGTGTTGTCGGTTAAGGCACTGTTGCTGATGGAGATCCGGTCGAAAGAAGCTGCTGCATTGGTTTCCGGAGAATAATTCCTGATGCGCAATATACCTCCTCCTTTGGTTCCTATCCATAAGGTTTGTTCCTCGTCGTAGTAAACGGTACGTACGGGGTTGTTTATCTGGTATACAGGAGTATCCAGCAGCGTATTGGTAATGGAGAAAGTATCATTGAAATACATGTATACCCCTTGTCCGTCTGTTCCTATCCAAACAATATCCTGATATTTGTCCTTCATCAGACAGAAGATGCCGGAATGGATTTCTGTATCTTGCATCTGGTATTTTATTTTCTGATCGGACATATATTTCAATACGATCAATCCGCTGCTTTTGAAGCCAATGTAATAGTCGTTTTGTTGTTTGATGATGGAAGAAACTTCTCCGCGTGTTTCGACTTTTGTTTTGAGATCTGCAATAAAGTATTGCTGTTGATTGCCGAAGTCATATTCATAGAGTGAGTAGGTCTTATCGATGAAATAGACCAGATCTTCTTCTGCGAATGCCCATAATAACTGTTCGGAATGTTTGAAAAGATTGTTGGGGGTGAGGGCTATTTCTTCTTTATTCTTGATTATCTGATAGCTGCGGGTGTCATTATTCGAAGTGAATACCCATAGAATATTGTTTTTGTCGATGATAGTGGATAATACGTGTCCGAATGCTATTTGAGGTACTTCCAACTTTTGGAAGAGTTGCTTTTCCGGTTGATAGTAATAGATATATCCGTCGTCTTTTACAATGAAAAGGTCATTATCCCTGCTTTTTGCCATATAGTTCTTGTCTTTGAACTCCGTAAAGCTTTTGGATGTCTGGAGTTTAGTATCCAAACGGTCCAGTCCATAGTTGGTCTGTATCCATAATACATCCTTTTCAGTCTCCATGATGTCGTTAATCAGGTTTCCGGATAATGGGGCTTTCGTCGGGCTGACAGGATTATATACATGGATATTGGTGCCGTCGAAAATATTCAGACCATCACATGAACCGATCCAGATGACTCCCTGATGATCCTGGTAAAGGGATAAGATAGCACTGTTGGATAAGCCGTTTTTGTTTGAAAATTGCCGCAGACTGTATGCATGAATCAAATGCGGAAAGCAGCATAAGATGCAGATAAGCAGTGAAACTTGGGGGAAGTAGTGTCTGTTTTTCATATCTGTATATCGGACTAATTAGGTATTGCAAAGATAGAGAATTATGGTTGGATATGGTTGGGAAGCATAGAAAAAAGAGTAATACTTTTCTGACTTTTTTGTGCGTTTTACAGCCATAGCCATGTAATTACACTTTTATGGCATAAATATAGGTATGCTTTTAGGTAAGTGCCGCTATTTTTGCGATTGATAAATATCTGTATTATTCACAATAGAATATTTTGCTATGAAATTACCAGTTATCCTATTAGCATCTGCGCTACTTTGTTCAGGTAGTATGCATGCACAGAGTGCAAAACCGGAGAAAAAAGCGAAAGCTTATATGGTAGCAGATGCCCACCTGGATACCCAATGGAATTGGGATGTCCAAACCACCATCAAAGAGTATGTTTGGAATACCTTGTCCCGTAATCTGTTTCTGTTGAAGAAGTATCCCGATTATATCTTCAATTTTGAAGGAGGTGTCAAATATGCTTGGATGAAAGAATACTTTCCCAGTGAATATGAGCAACTCAAAGCATTTGTGCGTTCAGGTCGCTGGCATATCAGTGGCAGTAGTTGGGAAGCATCGGATGTGCTGGTACCCTCTGTTGAGTCTTCCATTCGTAACATCCTGCTTGGACAGGAATATTACAGAAAAGAGTTCGGGACAGAAAGCACGGATATTTTCTTACCCGACTGTTTTGGCTTTGGCTGGACGCTGCCTACTATTGCCAAACATTGCGGTCTCATCGGCTTTTCTTCACAGAAACTCGACTGGCGTAACCATCCTTTTTATGGAGAGAGCAAACATCCTTTTATGCTTGGATTGTGGAAGGGGATTGACGGTTCTTCTATTATGCTTGCTCATGGCTATGATTATGGTAAGCGCTGGAATAACATTGACCTGTCGGAAGATAAAGAATTGCTGGGACTGACTAAGCGCACTCCATTGAATACGGTTTATCGCTATTATGGTACGGGTGATACGGGTGGTTCTCCCTCAATAGGCTCTGTCAGTTCTGTAGAAAAAGGTATCAAGGGGAACGGACCGTTAGAAATAATCAGCGCAACGAGTGATCAGTTATTCAAGGATTATCTTCCTTATGAAAAACATTCGGAATTGCCCGTTTTCAACGGTGAATTGCTGATGGATGTACATGGAACCGGATGTTATACTTCACAAGCTGCCATGAAGCTTTATAACCGTCAGAATGAACTTTTGGGAGATGCTGCCGAAAGAGCGGCCGTAGCAGCGGATTGCTTGGGTATAGCCGGTTATCCGGGTGAAAGTCTGACAGAAGCATGGAAGCGTTTCATTTTCCACCAATTCCATGATGACCTTACCGGTACCAGTATCCCACGTGCTTATGAGTTTTCGTGGAATGATGAATTGCTTTCATTAAAACAATTTTCAGGTGTCCTGACAGCTTCGGTAGGGGCTGTTTCTGAGAAAATGGATACTCGCGTCAAGGGTATTCCGGTTGTGTTCTACAATGCACTCGGATTTCCGGTTACGGATGTAGCGGAGGTAGCGATTGAAGCTCCTAAATTTCCTAAAGGTGTCAGTGTTTATAATGCGGAAGGCAAGCAAGTAGCTTCCCAATTACTTTCTTACCGGAATGGAACTGTGCATTTATTGATAGAAGCAACTGTACCTGCTACAGGATATGCCGTGTATGATGTCCGACTTTCCGGAAGCCAGAAGCAGGCAGATTCTTTTGTTTCAGAAACAACAGTGGAGAACTCTGTCTATAAAATCTCATTGGATAAGCAGGGAGATATAATCTCGCTTTACGATAAGAAAAATAATAAAGAACTTGTAAAGGACGGCAAATCTATTCGTCTGGCTCTTTTTACTGAGAATGAATCATATAATTGGCCAGCTTGGGAGATTCTGAAAAAGACTATTGACCGTGCACCTGTTTCTATTACTGAAGACGTGAAAATGAATCTGTGTGAGAATGGTGCCCTGCGCAAGACTTTGTGTATAGAAAAGCGCCATGGCAAATCGTTGTTCCGCCAGTATATCCGGCTTTACGAGGGAGAATTGGCTGACCGTATAGACTTTTACAATGAGATAGACTGGCGGTCGACGAATGCACTGCTGAAAGCAGAATTCCCCTTGAATGTTGATAACGAAAAGGCGACCTACGATTTGGGTATAGGCAGCGTTCAGAGAGGTAATAATATATTGACCGCTTATGAAGTATATGCCCAATATTGGGCGGATTTAACCGATAGTGACGGCAGTTATGGTGTTTCTATTATGAATGACAGTAAATATGGCTGGGATAAACCTGATAATCATACACTCCGCCTGACATTGCTTCATACACCCGAGACTAAGAACAACTATCCGTATCAGGATCGTCAGGACCTGGGCTATCATACTTTCACTTATAGTTTGGTAGGGCATGCCGGCGGTTTGGACAAGGCGCAGGTCGTTAAGGAGTCTGAAGTATTGAATCAGCGTCTGAAGGCTTTTGCTACCGAGAAACATTCCGGAACATTGGGCAAAGCCTTCTCTTTCGCATCTTCGGACAATAGTAACGTTGTCATCAAAGCTTTGAAGAAAGCGGAAAGTTCGGACGAATATGTGGTGCGTGTGTACGAAACGGGTGGCAAAGCTCCACAAAATGCAGTGCTGACATTTGCAGGAACTATTACAAGTGCCGTTGAAGCAGATGGTACGGAGAAGAGTATAGGAAGTGCGGACTTCAGTGGTAATCAGTTGGAAGTCTCCATACAGCCCAACAGTATCAGGACCTATAAAGTCCGTTTCAATGATAATAAGAAGGAAGAATTGCGATGCGAACAACTGCCTCTCAATTATGACCGTAAATGTTTCAGCTGGAATGAATTCCGTTGGGAGGCTAATTTCGAAGCCGGTTATTCTTATGCCGCTGAATTAATACCTGCCGATATAACTGTTAATCGTGTTCCTTTCCATCTGGAAACAAAAGAAGAAATGAATGGCATGTTATGTAGCGGAAATACCTTGCAACTGCCTGCCGGACATTCCTATAACCGTTTGTATATACTGGCTGCTGCGGCAACTGCTGAAGAAGATGTTAGAGGCGTATTCCAGGCAGGGAAGAATTTGCAGGAGATTGTCGTTCCTTCTTATACCGGTTTCGTCGGACAATGGGGGCATACGGGCCATACACAAGGCTATTTGAAAGATGCAGAAGTGGCCTATGTCGGTACGCACCGCCATTCCGCTGAGGGAGATCATGCTTATGAATTTACTTATATGTTCAAGTTTGCCATTGACATCCCTACTAAAGCAACTGAGGTTATCCTGCCCGATAATAAAGATATTGTTATTTTTGCTGCTACATTGGTTGAAGAACCATATACACCTGTTAAAGCACTATCTACTTTATTCCAGACTGCCAATGAAGAAGATGCCAGCTTGCAGAAGACAGCAGAACTGAAGATCAATCTGTTGAAACCGGAACATATCGTTGCTTGGTCGGGATATACCAACGACAATGAGAAACCTGCATTTCTCATTGATGGAAACGAGAATACTAAATGGTGCGATACCTCTATGCTTCCTAACTATATTGATTTTGATTTGGGAATGGAAAAGGAAATAAGCGGTTGGAAGATGGTGAATGCTGCTCAGGAAAGCTATTCTTACATCACTGGCAGCTGCTTCTTGCAAGGCCGGAATAACCCGAATGAAGCATGGCGCACATTGGACTTTGTAACCGGAAACAAGCAGAATGTTATCAACCGTTCTTTGGGTAAGACTGAGAAGGTACGCTATCTGCGTCTGTTGGTTACTCAACCGGTACAGGCTGCTAATGGCAAGGACACACGTATTTATGAGTTTGCAGTTTTTTAATAACTCGTTGACGGAATTAATGTCTTTCTGTAGGGTTATGGATTAATTCACCACAGAGTCTCACAGAGTTTTTACCAACTATCCGTTCGGAATAAATCACCCATGCATAAAAGAAGGTGTGTCAAAACTGGAAAGTAACTTAAGCTCCCCTCCTCCCGGGAATTGAGATAGTACTGCATTATGACACACCTTCTTCAAATAATGTATATGGTGTGTTACTTCTTGGAATAATGAAATCTCATAGAGAAGAGATGTGAACTTCAATTATATCATCATTCACAGAGTAGACAAGACGATGTTCAACACTGATTCGTCTTGACCATTTACCTGCCAATTCATATTTTAGCGGCTCTGGCTTTCCTAATCCTGTGTAGGGATGTTCTGCAATGTCATTCAGCAAAGCGGCGATTTTATTCAGAATGGCTTTATTACCACTTTGTGAGAAGTAAAGATATTCCTTTCGTGCTTGTTCTGACAATGTTATTCTGTACATGACACCCTATTTAAGAAATCATCTATGCTTTCTCCTTCATTTTGTGATATGAAATTGCCATTCTTTATGTCTTCCTCGCCTTTGCGTATGGCCTCCATCATTTCAGGTGAGGACATGATATATTCAGTTTCTCTCAAAGAGTTATATTCATCCAGAGAAATCATCACTACTCCCTTCCCATTTCCGCGATTAATAATTATGTATCGCAATCGTCAACTACTGCGTCAATGTACCCTTTAAGGTTCGCTCTTAAATCTGTATAATTAGCTGTTCTCATAATTCTTCCTTTTTATGATTATGCAAATACATGTACTTATATGCGTACCTGCAAGTTTAATTAGTTAATATTTAAAGTCATTGATGGGCTTACTCCAGTATTGTTTCCTCGGAATATAGTCTCGAAAAGACAGACGGTTCATCACTTCGCGTACCCAATACTGTGTTTTTCAGGGCTGCCCGGTGTAGTAAATACAGAGTCGAGCATAGCTGCAAAGTTCTTTCATCTTTCATTGTTGTCTCATTCGTTGGCTTTTCCGCTGAAACTGCCGTTTGAAGGATGGGGAAGTGCTTTCAGGAAGATTACATCACTTCCTCGCACACCCGCATTTCCATCCCTTTATATACCACTACAATCTTGTGCAGTTGGGTGTGGCCGATGGCACGTTTCACAGTGTCCGTGTCGGCGTAGCGGTTGGCTTGGGCAATGGCTTCCCGGCGCAGTTCTTCCACGCGTGTTTCGGGGTCTTTATACTTGGCATACTTCAGTTCCACGATGTAACTGTGCGTCATGTCGGAGTAAATCTCCAGCATCGGACAGAGGAAGATGTCGACATATCCAGCCTGCGTGTCCTGTTCGGAGATGGGACGATAGAAGCGGTTCTGAGCAGTCATGGCGAGGGTGAAACCGTGGACGAAGAATTCGCCCTTTTGCTTGTCGCGCTGTGAGGCATAACGTTTCAGGCAGTCGGCGATGTAGTCGAAGTAAGCTTTCCAATCGCCCCGATAGGCTAATGCGCTGGATAGTTCGCTCTTTTCATAGCTGCTGAAGCTCAGGTCGGCATCGTTGTAGGTATTCAGCAGATAGGTGTAGAGTTGTTCCTGCACCACCATGTTG
>OGRF01001834.1_pt1 | contig 13143 bp, 13 predicted proteins | sample 1553381 | NCBI WGS metagenome assembly OGRF01 (sample SAMEA2580060, study PRJEB22360) | human gut metagenome | biome: human gut; feature: human-associated habitat; material: faeces | place: Denmark | collected 2008/2010
CAATCATTCGATATGGTTTCTACTCGTTTTTCTACCGTTTGAATTACTTCATCATTTTCTATCATCTTAGTTTTACCATTATCACGACAATTCAAAAAGTAATATACCATTTTTTCTTTATCATTCATCTGATCATAAGACTTATCTAAATTTTGTGTTGAATACACAGATATTTTCAACATGCCATCCGGAAAAAACAAAATACCATTATCATTTCTAAATTGAAGATCTATTTCAAATTCACATTCCTTACCATCATAGAACGCAATGACTTGACATGGGTTTAAATCATATTCTTCCTGTGATCCAAACAACCTCATAAGATAATATTCAGATAAGCGATGTAATTTGATTATATTTTGATCTATCAGAATAGCTAATTTCATCTTGGTGTTGTCGTCAAATTCTACAAAAGCTTCAAGTATTGGATCAACCCCCACATTCGTTACATGTACATTCACCACCTTTCTTTCCAAAAATACCGTGAGTAATGATTTTAAGGCATCGTTTGCCTCCTTACAATCTTCGCCAAACACATACTTAAAGGCGAAATCATTTAATAAATTTGCGCTACGCATGAGCACCTCATTTCTAGTAGGCATTTCCTACATACTCATATACGTAAAAAAATGCACTTTTTCTAATAAATTTTAATTTTTGCGCAAAAAAAAAGCGCCTTTCGACGCTAAATCCATTCCATTTTCTTACAAATATTATAAATTCCATCATCTACATTGGCATCTGTAACTATTGTTGCGATATCTTTTAATTCTTGACATGCATTTCCCATCGCAACACTTGTCCATTGTGGATCAAACATAACCATATCATTTGTGTCGTCCCCAAAGACAACCACATCTTTTAAATCACCACCAATATGCTGCATCATATCTAGAATACCTTGATGCTTAGCATCATATTGAAACATTAAATAATCTGGCACAAAACGCATATTTCCTAATGTATCCTTTAAAGTCAATTCGGATTCTTTCTCTTTAGGGATTGAGATATACATTTTATAGATTACATCCAATGCATCTACATCTAAGTTCTCATCATAAATATATTCCGTTGGTTCCTTACGATCACCCACTTGATTTTGGAATGTATGATCCTTTGTATATACCTTAATCGAATCGTCTAGCGCAAATAAAACGCCATATCCTAAAGATAGTGCTTGGTTGGCAATTGCCTTTGATTTTTCTAAATCCAAAGGAATATTTTGAATCAATTCATCATTTATGACTAAACCTCCACCACCGCAACAAACCATATCATGAAGACCCACACTTTCCATAAACTTACGCGCTTTATAGTGAGCACGACCTGTCGCAATAGCTACAAAGTGACCTTTCTTTTGCAGTTCATTTAAAGCAACTTGTGCACTTGGCACAATTTTACCAGTCGACTTATCTGTAAGTGTTCCATCTATGTCAAAGAAAAAATATTTTTTATTCATATTTACCCCACACTTTCTGTACTTGAGTTAACACATCCCTCACATCTTGAATATATTCTAAATTTTGTTCCCCACTCAAGTTCGTAACATATTCTTCCATATCTCGAATTTCATAATTTAGTGCCAAACTACTTTCTCCACAAGTAATCTGATCTGTATGTCAATCACTCGTATATGTAACGGTTGCATGATCGGCTCTAGGAAAATTATACACCTCAACATCCCCATTCTCACATGCAATCAAACCTCTTTTTGGCTGCTTAGCACGCATCGTTAAAGAAATTGTCGCAATCTCCATCTCTTTATTTTGAAGTAAGATACCACTTGATTCATCCACACCCGTTTCAAGAGGTGTCATCGTTGTTAATACTGTATTAGGCTTACTTGTCATAAAGCAACGCGCAAAACTTACGGCATGCACACCAATATCAAGTAATGCACCACCAGCTAAGTCAGGATTAAAGAAGCGATTCTTGACATCATATTCTTTAAAGCTACCAAAATTGACTTGAACCATCTTCACTGGACCTAAAGAATTTGATGAAATTAATTTTTTCAACTCTTTAAATAACGGCACATGAAATAAGGTAACCCCATCACTAATGACTAAATGTCTTTTTTTGGCAATCTCTACACACTCATTCAATTCCATAGAATTTAAAGTAATCGCCTTCTCACAAAAGACATGTTTATTATGAGTCAAAGCCTCTTTCATGATTTCATAATGCGAATTATGAGGTGTGGCAATATAAACAATATCTATATTTTCATCTTCAAACATTGCTTGATAAGTCTCATAGACATGTTCAATTGAAAATTCTTCGAAAAACTTTTTAGTGGAACTATAATGACCAGAAGCCACACCATAAACACCAACATCTTCTTGAATCAAAGCATTGGCCATATCATGCGCAATCCAGCCAGGACCAACAATTTCCCGATTATAATGAATGAAATTCTCCATCCTTTTCCTTTTTGAATACACCCATATCATTCACTAGAATCATACCTGTCAATATATCCACAAATAAACTTGTATCTACAATACCAGGCATCATCAACAAGGTTTGATTCAACAAATGAATATCTTCTACATTTTTGAAGTACACATCGAATAAGATATTCCCTTCATCACTAATGAGAAAACCATCTTTATTTGAAGCGCTACGCCATTCAACAATCCCATTTAATTCTTCTAATTTCTTTTTCACAATACTATATGCTTTAGGTAATACTTCCACTACAACAGGCACTTGAAATGCCAAAGTCTCATGAAATTTAGTTTCATCAACCAATACAATATATTCATCGGCCATGGACGCAATAATTTTTTCTTGCGTATGAATACCACCACCGCTTTTTAAGGCATTTAAATGCGAATCTACCTCATCACATCCATCAAAAGCAATATCAACATGATCTACATATTGCGTATTTAATACAGTTAAACCGGCTTGTTGAGCTAATAATACAGTCTTAGAAGAAGGAGATACCACCTTGATATCTTTATCCTTCACATAATCAACTAAATACGATATGGTGCTTCCGCCACCTAAGCCTACAACCATACCATCTTTCACTAATTTTGATGCGTATAATGCACATTTCTTTTTCATAATCATCACCATCTTCAATATAACATGTAATTTTAATTCATGCAAAAAAGAAGAACTACTCCTTCAAAGAAGCATATAATTCTTCACATTGACTGATTCGATCATAACTATCTGTGCGTTCATTCGTTAAAAATAAATATAAAATTTCAATGACGGTCGCCACAGAAATTCTTGAAAAACAAAATTCATTTAAAAATAGCTTTTCACGCGTAGACGTCTGAATATGATATAAACATTCTTTGGCAACAACTGAATCCTCATTATTCGTAATTCCAATTGTAGGTACCCCACGCTTTTTCATTTCCCTGCAAACCGTAAAGACTTGGCTGCTCTCCCCACTATTTGAGATGGCGATCACTACATCACTTGCATCTAGTCCTAGCGCATAAGAGGCCTGATTCTCCCAAATTGTTGAAGTAAATGTTGGAATACCAATCTCGTTAAATTTGAACATACAATCAAGCGCTACCGGAATCGTATTTCCTACAGCACACACAAGTACGTGTTTAGCATTTTGAATCAAAGAAAGAATCACACTCAATTGATTCACATCTATATTACGAATTGTAGCCGTAAGTTCTGAAATCTTATTGGAAAGAATGGTTTCTAAAGAACCTGAAATATCACTTGTAGAAATGGTATTTGATTTTTGTTCGATTTCATTGACACAATCCCTAGCCAAATTCACCTTTAAATGATGAAAACTATCCATCTGACATTTTCTGGCAAAACGCGAAACACTCGCCTGCGAAGTATTACATGCTTGAGCAAGCTCCTTAATCGTCATATTCACCACTTCTTTTGGATGTTGGATTATATAATCCGCAATCTTCTTTTCAGAGTCAAAGAAGGAATTATAATGTCCATGAATTGTATCGAGTATCATAAAATCACCACCAATTCTATATTATCAAAAAAGAGATCAAATTACTTGATCTCATGTACGTAAATATTATTAACACGATCTGGTCCTACAGAAATCATAGAAACACGTACGCCTGTGAATTCTTCAATGAAGTGTACATAGTCTAAACATTCCTGAGGCAATTGATCGACTGAAGTCATCTTAGTGATATCTGTCTTCCAACCTTTGAAAGTTTTATAGATTGGTTTAGCCTTGGCAACATCTGCCTGATCACTAGGAATATAATTATATTCTTTACCGTCGATTTCGTATCCAACACAAACCTTGATTTCATCCAAACCATCTAATACGTCAATCTTAGTGATAACAATATCTGTTAATCCACTCATTAAGTTTGCGTGTTTTACAGTCAATAGATCCAACCATCCACAACGACGAGGACGACCTGTAGTAGCTCCATATTCTCCACCGTGTTCACGAATCCATTCACCTTGTTCATCCAATAACTCAGTTACGAATGGTCCTTCTCCTACACGAGTTGAATACGCTTTAACAACACCTACAACAGTCTGAATACGACTTGGTGCAATACAAGCACCTGTAGTAACACCTGCACTAGTTGGACTTGAAGAAGTTACATAAGGATATGTACCATAGTTGATATCAAGCATAGCTGCCTGAGCCCCTTCAAACAATACTGTCTTATCTTCATCCAATGCTTCATTGACTAAGTGTGTTGTTTCTTGGATCATAGGGACAATACGATCATAAATAGCTTCAAAATCAGCTACCATTTTATCGTAATCCATAGCTTTTCCACCATATACGGCAGTAAATAATTTGTTTTTGAAATCTAAACAATCTTTTAAACGAACTTTAAAATGTTCAAAATCTTTAAATTCATGGTAACGAATACCGTGACGAGCATACTTATCTGCATAACATGGACCAATTCCACGTTTTGTAGTTCCGATTTTATTAGCTGCTGCTTGCTCTTCTAATTCATCTTGATATTGATGATATGGCATTAACATCTGTGCACGGTCACTAATAATGATGTGTTTAGTTGATAAACCATCTTTTTCTAATTGTTCCATTTCTTTTAATAATACAAATGGGTTACAAACAACTCCTGGACCAATAATACAAGTTGCTTCTTCGTGTAAAACACCACTTGGTAATAAGTGCAATACATGTTTCTTACCATTTACAATGACTGTATGACCTGCATTGTCTCCACCTTGGAAACGAACGATCATATCCGCCTTTTCTGCTAAAACATCGACGATTTTTCCTTTACCCTCATCGCCCCATTGGGTACCTACAACTACTTGGCTTGACATAAGAGCCTCCTTTTAGGTATGTTCTTTACAATACCTAATTAATTATAAGTAACCCTCATATTATTGTCAATTGAGATTTTTTAAAAAAAGAGCTTGCACAACCATTTAATTCATGTTATCATTAACAGGCACTTAGGGGTATCGTCCAAAGGCTAAGATAGCGGTCTCCAAAACCGTTGATGTGGGTTCGAGTCCTACTACCCCTGCCAGTTTGAAAGTCAAAGTTCTGAATTCACTTTATATAAAGGAGTTCAGAACTTTTTTATTTATAAGAAACTATTTTTTGGCAAACAATTTGGCAAACTTTTTTTATAATCAAGGAGAATCAAAACTATATAGTTTATGAAAATATTCCCCTTTATTCTCTAAACACATCAATCATATCCACAAACCATTGTAAACTCTCTGAATTAAAACCATGTCCATCATGAATGGCGATATAGAGTCTTCCATCCTCATTCAAGTTTATTGAAAATTTACGATTTGATAAAGCCATAATTCTTTCTAATCGATTTGAATTTAATATTTCAAGAACTAATTTCTCATCTCCACAACGCAAATTAAACTTCTTATCAAATGTCTCATTTCCAGTTTTACTACTTTGTTTATCCATTAAACTACGAGGATATATAGTTAGCCATGTATTAAAACTTTGGTCAAGATCACACAACAACCATGGACATGGTCCGTATAAACTGTATTTTCATTCTTTTCCCACAAGCCAGTCTCATCTCGTAAAACCTCAGTCACATCCGTAAGTTTTAAGGTACAAAACTCTACATCTAGGCCTTTATATCTAGCTTGTACATATCCACTACCACTACAATAATCATGTTTGGGCAAAGGAATATTTGTATCACTAACATTAAGCATATGAGTATTTGGATTAAATTGCACATCCTCAAAGAATTCTTTTATAATCACATCCATACTAGATGTAGTACTTTCCTCTTTATCCTTCATCACCTGTCCTAAGCCAAGAATCACACATCCAACGAGCACTAAAACTAGATTGCCACCAAACACAATACCCACTATCGCAATCAACAATCCTAGTATTGACAACAATCTTTTACCCATATCATTCACTCCCATATTAACAAGCCCACAAATACATCTCAAACAATTCACTAAATTTCCCAGAATATAGACAAAGAAGACCAATGATCACTGGCCTTCATTCATTAATTTCTCTTTTTCTTAAATACAGTTAATGCCAACACAACTCCACTCACCAATAGTAAACTCAACCATTTATTCATATTGTCTGAATAAGCCGTATTCCCTATATTATTAAAAGTGGAAAATGCAGGGGTTTGATCCTGCATTTTGCGGCATTAGAAGCTACCGCCACCGCCACCATACGTGTCGCCACTACTACTAGTGAATGTGCTACTTCCTCCGCTCGAACTATCATCATCGTCAGATTTAATTCGATTTCGAGTTATTGTATGATACAAGAAGTAGTCATGAGACTCTTTCATCTTCAACGTATTTTTCTTCATATAGTTATGTGCCTTGTCTTCAAAACTAACAGAATGAAGTTGTTCACGCTTTTTACTAACCACAAAGACTGCACAAACAAAACCAACCAAAAGACTAATTGGAACGCAGTACCATGGAAGCCATTTAAACGGCATATTTCCAACATCATAAGGCTTACCATTATGTGCTTTTTCTACAAACTTTTCGCAAAGACTACCAAACGTTGTAAAAGCCTTCATGTACTTCTCTTTCTTAAAAGAAGGACCTAGCTTTTCACTAATATAACTAATTCCGGCATCCGTAAATGCTGTAATACCATAACCATGAGTAGCCATCCAGAACTTACGTGTTTCCATGTTGACCACTAAAAGAATTCCATCTTTATTTTTACCCTGACCATACTCGAGCGCTCCATACATCGTCATCGCATAATCAAGAAGTGCCTTACCACCCGTATCTTTTGTAGTCAATATCGCAACATCTAAACCTTGACGCTTACCAATTTGGGTTAAAGTATCATTTAACTCTTTTCTTTCATCCTCAGTTAATAAACGCGCATCATCATTCACAAATCTTAATCCATCTTGTAATGAAGTAAGACCACTTAAAGCTTGCGCATACTCTTCAGAAAGATTAGGTGCTCTAGTAATATAGTCATCGCAAAGTCTTGCGTATGTTTCAAATGCATCCGCATATTCTTTACTACTTAAATAAGGCGCAACCTCACTACCAACCGTACTAATGTCTTCTGACGAAATAGCTGTAGTACCTTTTCCATAAGTAGACATCCACCACTCGCGAACTTCCATGTTGACTACTAACAAGACACCATCATCACCATAGCCACGCTCTTCATACTTTGCCTTTGCGTAGTCTTCTATCGATTTATCACCCATATCATTCGCAGTGATAACACCAACATCGACACCTTGTCTTTCACTGATTTCAGTTAAAGTATCATTTAATTCCTGCTGTTCACTTACAGTTAATAAGTCTGCATTATCCTCTACATATCTTAGATCTTCACTCGCAAAAACCGGGAAGCACATCATAAATGCAAGTAGAAGAGATGAACATAAAATACTAAGTTTTTTCATAAACAACCTCCTACTTTCCCCAACTCATAATCAATATTACGATATAAGCTAAAACACTTCCAAGAAGCGTAACCACTACATAGTATAAGTAAACTAGGCTCTTATTTTCTGGAAGATTCCCTACAAATTTACCCGTTTGACCATTCATCGCAAAACTGTAGTTTTCACCCTTCCATTTCGTATTTAAGATCCACACTGGATACAACGCATATTTTGCCGTACCATTCTGAATCTGAACTGCACTATCCTCACAAGTAACCGTGTCATACTTACCACAATTGGTCATAAACGCATCTTCCGTAGACTTCTTCACACGGGTATTGGCACGATCAATACTTGAATCGGCATCCACATCATATTTATCAGCTAAAAAGCCAGCTAAATAAGCCGTCTGGAAGTCTACCGCATCTTTTAAGTCATAAGGCTCAATAGACTCCATCATATCATCTGGCATCTTACTCGAACCATCCACCGGAATGTTTTCAAATCTTACATGCCCCTTACGATATAAACGATAGTATTTGGTTTCCGTATAATCATATTCTGAATCCGACCACATACGAACCTTTGTCGCATTATAACGAACCTCACCATCAGCATCCGCATCAAACAACCAGAAAGGCACATATACACCTTTGATTTCTTCAATATGATTTTCGGATTTGAATTCTTTAGGCAACAAAGTCTTACCCTTATAGTGCTGTTTCAAACCTTCCTTAGCCGCCTTTTTATCCAATTTAAACGGAATTACTAAATCCGGCTTTAAGACACCACCCAATTTTTCCTTTACGACAATCGGACTTCCACAAAACGGACAAGATGCAGCCGCCATATTTTCATCCGCAACGATTTCACCACCACACGAATTACAAACATAGGTCAATAATCCATCAGTTTCATTTTCAGCCCACTCTTGACCTGGCTTCACATCCCACTCAAATTGATCTTCTTCCTCAATCTTTACAGAATCATATTGCTGAAGTGTTTCCAGAGAAAATTCTGTATCACAATAAGGACACTTCATCTTCTGAAGTTTTGTATCAAACGAAATGGAACCATTACAACAAGGACATTTAAACTCTTGTAAAGCACTCATAATTAAAACCCTCTACTTTTCTATGTCATTATCATCAAATGGGTCACCACACTCCGGACAGAATTTAGGTGGATGATGCGGATCCTCAGGTTGCCAACCACACTTATCACAACGATACAATGGTTCATGTGCCGGCTTTTTTGCACCACACTCTGTACAGAATTTACCCTTATTTACAGTACCACAAGTTGGACAAGTCCATCCCTCAACACTAGGCTTAGGCGTTCCACACTCCGGGCAGAACTTACCTGTGGCAACATTGTGACAAGTTGGACAAGTCCAGCCATCAACCTTTACTTCAGGCTCTGCCTCAGGAGCAGGTGTTGGTGCTGGTTGAGCAGCCGCACCAGCCGCATATAAGTTTTGCGCACTAATACCACCCTGATTCATGGCCATACCCATACCCATAAATCCAGTCATTGCACCAGACGCATTATTTGCAGCATCCTTCATAGCTGTAGCCTGGGCACCAACCAAACGACTTGCCGCAACCGTTTGATTCATCGTCATCGCATTTTCTTCCCACTCTGTGATCTTCTTTTCTTGATCCTCAGGAATACTCAAAGAGTTAATATTGAAAGATACAACTTCCAAGCCACGCTTAGCACGCCAAATATCACTTAATTCATCATTTAGTGCAGCGGCAACATCCATTGTGTGAGCTGGAATTTCATAATACATCACACGATCCGCACTTAGTTTTGCCAAGGCAGGCTGCAAAGCTGTCATCAATTCACCCTTAAGTTTGCCCTCAATAGTTTCAGATTCAAAATCCTCTGCCACATTTCCACAAACATTCGTATAGAATAAGATTGGATCGGCCACACGATATGTAAAGTTACCGTTACAACGCAATTTCACAGACAACTTGAAGCCCAATTCTTCATTCACAACCACTCTAAATGGAATTGGAGTCGCCGTTCCATAAAGAACTTCACCCATTTCTTTTGTGTTCACATAATACACTCTTTGATCCTTAGCCGTATCTCCACCAAAAGTGAAACGCTTAGCCATTGTTGAGAAAGAATCCTTAATACTCTGACCTAAGCTTCCCGCAAAGATAGAAGGTTCACTTGAAGAATCATACACAAATTCTCCTGGCGTTGCACAAAGCTCAACAACACGACCCTGATCAACAATCAACATACATTGACCATCCGCAACCGCAATCACACTACCATTTGAAATGATATTGTCACTTCCTTTATTACTCGACTTTTTACCCGTCCTTTTAGAACCCTTACGAACCAACACATCCTGCTCTAATGCATCACAATAAAAGTACTCCTTCCATTGATCACCAAAAACAGAACCAACAGCTCCAGCACCAGCTTTAATTAATCCCATATTATTTACCTACCATTCTTCTATTGTTTTTACTTGTATTTCTTTTACAATCGCTCTTACTAAAGAATCAAATTCATTCGATTTACTCAGAATTTCGATTCTCAATACACCACTTGATATATCTGGATAGTCCACAAGATATGTACGTTTTATATAATTACCATCCTCTTCCTCATATATACATGTCTTATAAGCAAGTATCTCTAAATCTTTATAATCTAGATTTTCAAACTCAACACGAACCACTTCATCATAAGACATCGCATTGTTTCGAATATAAGGAATAGTATCCACAAACACTAAAATATCCGTATTCTGACCAAGAATGCGATACATCATTCCAGACGCAACCACTTTACTTTTATACGAAACCCGCTCATCCTCTACAAGAAAATAAGCATCAATATTCGAAAGAGTGAATGTACAAGCCAATCCTTGTACACTCATCTCTTTTCTTTTGGCATATCCATCATTCGGATTCGACATAAAGTACAATTATTCAACATCTAAAAGTTCAACAACTTTGAACTCTTTAATGATTGCTTCTGCCAATTCATCGGAAATATCATTATCATCATATTCACAGACTTCAATACAAACGATTCCATTTGGAAGATCTGGATGTTCAATATAGTATTCTTTCTTTAAATTATCCTCATCCGATAAATCTGCAACTAAAGCTCTATAGCCACCGACTTTTGTCTCTGTATATTCAGCTTCCCCATTCAAATCTTTTGTCGCAAGCTCTTCAATAGTATATCCATCACTCCATTCTGCGAATGCATCGTCTCCTACATATACTAGAAGAGCCGGAAGATAATCATCACGAACTTCATATTTTATGCTTCCAAGTGATAATTCCGTATTGTAAACAGGCTTTTCTAAACCCTTCACCAAATAGAAAGAATCCAAGTTTGGCAATTTAAAATTACAAGCTAGACCCTCCGATTCATACTCTTTTCGATCCGCAAACTTCTGCTCCTCTTTCTTCTCTACCGTTTTTGTACCATCCGTCTTTGTAGTCGTACCACCATCACTTGCACCACACGCAACTAGACTTAAGCCCATACCAAGCACAAACAGACTTGTTAATAACTTATTATTTTTCATATTATGTTCTCCTATTATTATTTAATTTCTACCTTCAATTGTTGCAAAGTCGCAATAATATATCTTCTAATCCTGTCGTATCATCCGAATTATCACGAAGTGTTACAGAACATGACAAGATCACATTTTTATCGCCTACTGGATAACTTAACTTATACGTATACGTTGTATCATTGGCACTATTCCAATAATTCGTATACCTTGTAGCACGATAACCCGAATATTCACCCAATGTATACTCTGTGAATGGCTCTTCTCCTTTACTTAAATGCTCATTATGGAAAACGATAGCCTCTTCAAGCGTATCACTTGAATCCGTACATATGTTTACGTAGATTGAACGATCTGGATCTTTTCGACTTAATGTATAACCAATGTTTCCCTTATCTTGCTCACCCTTGATCGTGTCATACTTTTCACTAGGCGTATAGAACGAAGTCAAATCCCTTGGTAAAGTTAATTTTGCACGAGACGATTCACCAACAATTTCCTTGCTGTTTTCATCCACCTTCTCTTCTTTAACTTCCTTCTTGACTTCCTCTTTCTTTTCTTCCTTCACCTTTTCTAGCTTCATATTCTTAATGATGGCCTTCGCAAAAGGTTCTAAATCAGAAGTATCCTTTTCCTTATCATTCTTCTGGTTGATTTCAATAGAAACGACCTTATTGATATCCTCGACTGGATAATCTATATAATAGTGAAGTCTAGTATTTTCAACCGTCCCCAGATTGATAGTGTGACTATACGCATCAAAACCCTCAAACGTACAAGGCTTATACTTTTTATCCTCGTCATTTTCACCATACATTGAATTCTGTAGATCCGCACTCTTTTCAGCAGAGCTAGACGACAACAATTTAATTTCAGCATTCAACTCATACTTATTCTCTTCATTTAAACACTTATAGACAATCGAACCATTATCCTTTAACATACTCTCCATTTTACCTACACCCTCTCTAGATGAAGTAAAATAAGGAGATAGATCTTCGGGAACACTCAATTTAGCCGTTCGATCCTGCGTATCCATTCGTTTTTCTTCTTTTTTCTTTTCTGCTACCTTAGCCTCTTCTTTTTTAGACTCGGGCTTATCACTTGAACAAGCCACTAAACTCAGTCCCATACCCAAAACTAAGAAGCCGGTTAATAACTTATTCCCATTCATATTATTCTCCTATTAATTCAATCTTTAAATTATGTACCACATCCAGCAACAATGGCTCTAACAAGGAAGTATCGTCATCATCACGTAATTCTTCACGAATGGTTAGTACGACATCTTGACCATCCACTAGATAATCAAGCACATAATGATATTCAATCGATTTATCACTTGACACCACATACTTATATCCAGAATATTCACCTACAGTACATGGCTCATACATTTTTGATTCATCCTTACAAACCTTGTTGTGAGAAATGCTGGCAGCCTCTGCTGAATCCCAGCCATCCGTTCCAATTGAGAAATGAATGGTAAACGTACGATCTTTCGCATACAATGAATAACCAAGAACATTCGATTCTTCCATATAGCTATATCTAGAAATTTCTCTAGCAGGCGTATGGAAAGAAGTCAAATCTTTAGGTAAAGTAACTCTTACCTTTTTATTCGCATAACTAATAATCGTACTGTCCTTTTCTTTTTCTTCCTCAGCTGCCTTAGCCTTTTCTTCTTCCTTCTTCTCTTCTTTTACCTTTTCTTCTTTTTCTTCAATTGCCTTA
>OGRF01001841.1_pt1 | contig 13114 bp, 10 predicted proteins | sample 1553381 | NCBI WGS metagenome assembly OGRF01 (sample SAMEA2580060, study PRJEB22360) | human gut metagenome | biome: human gut; feature: human-associated habitat; material: faeces | place: Denmark | collected 2008/2010
AGAACTGTAAGAAATGCAGCAAAAGCATTAATTATTAAAGATGATAAGATGTTGGCAATCAAAATAAGTGACGGAAAAGAAGAATGGTATATTATGCCCGGCGGCGGACAAGATGTGGAGGAACTTCTTCCTGAAGCAGTTTGTAGAGAAGTGGCAGAAGAAATGGGATTGCGGGTAGTTGTGAAAGATTTAGCGTTTGTTATAGAGGGTTTACATGGAGAAAAATTTCATCGTGTAGATTTGGTGTTTTTATGTGAGTATATTGGAAAACTTGAAAATGCCGTCTTGCAAAGTGATACAAATCAAGTTGGATATGATTGGTTAGATATTAAAACATTAAATACAACACCATTATATCCTTCAAAATTACGCCGACAGATCATGAATTTGTATGAAGGAAAAGCGTATAAAGTTTATTTAGGAAATGAAGAAATTGGAGACCCGGAAGTAACAGACTAAATAATGAAGGAACTTGTTTATGAGAAGAGTGATACCAGCAAATAAAGTAAATCATGATTATGAGAAAGTATTGAGTGAATTTGTGTCAGCCTTAAAAAATAGATTAGGTGAATACTTATTAATGGTTTATTTGACTGGAAGTTATGCGAGAGGAGATGCAAATGATAATTCTGATTTAGACGTGTTTTGTATCTTTAGTACAATAAATCAATATGTCTTAGAAAATGTTGGGCATTGTGCAAGAAACACATCTATCCCTTATGATTTGTTGGAGATAAATACTCAATGCTTATCCGTAGACGAATATAAAAGCAAAATATTTGAAGATTGGTCAGAATATGCAATTGCTGAACTAAATAGTGTTTTATTGTATGGTGAGCAATTGGTGAAAATCGAAAATATAAATGAAAAGATACAGTTATCCTATAAGAAAAATTTAGCAAATATTTTAATGAGTGTTCGCCATTATATATGTGTAGATGAGCCAAAAGAATTACTTACGCACCAAAAAATTTCGACATATATTTTGAAGCCGCTCATGTTTGCATTAAGACAAGAACGCTTTTGTGCAACAGGAGTTTATCCCTTGTCGATAGAAAGTTTATTAGAATCGTATCAGGATGATAATAGAATTATGGTTGAATACTTTCTAAATAAGGAAAGATTTGAAACGGACATTTTGTCTGATCATAAGGATGTTCTGATGTTTCTTAATGATAAAATACAAAACTTTCTTGAAAATGATTTATAATTAGATAGCATGAAGAAAGCATATATACGAACCCTTTATATCGCAGAAATGGGCAGACCTTTATATGAAAAGTTTGGATTTGTGCAAATGAAGAATGAAATGGAGTACATTTAGCAAATAGGAAGAAAATATGAAAAAAACAGTAATAGGCATAATCGCCCACGTCGACTCAGGCAAGACGACGCTTTCGGAAGCAATGCTTTATTTGTCTGGCAAAATAAGAAAGGTCGGACGTGTAGACCACGGCGACGCTTTTCTTGACACGGATATGATTGAAAAAAACAGAGGTATAACTGTTTTCTCAAAACCCGCAGAATTTGAATATAAAAACACATCTTTCACCTTGCTTGACACACCTGGTCATGTCGATTTCTCAGCGGAAACTGAGCGTGCATTACAGGTGCTTGATCTTGCTGTGCTTGTTATAAGCGGAACTGACGGTGTGCAGAGCCATAGCCAAACTCTTTGGAGGCTGTTAAAGCGTTATAACGTTCCAACCTTTGTTTTTGTGAACAAAATGGACTTGGACGGTGCTGATAAGACTTTTGTTATGAACAGCCTAGAGGGTCGCCTTGGCAGTGGATTTGTGGATTTCTGCCGTATGAAGTCCGAAGTCGCAGAGGATTGCGCCCTTTTTGATGAAAATATTATGAATGAGTTTCTTGAAACGGGATCAATGTCTGACAAGATACTGTCAGATTCCGTGGCTCATAGAAAAGTATTTCCATGCTTTTTCGGTTCAGCTTTAAAATCGCAGGGCATAGAAAAATTTATGAACGCCCTTGCAGAGCTTGCACCGTGTGTAAATGACAGCGGTACTTTTGGTGCAAAAGTGTATAAAATTTCAGAGGACGGTGGCTCACGCCTGACTTTTATGAAGATAACAGGTGGCTGTCTTAAGGTTAGAGATCTAGTAGATTACACATCGGCTGACGGTGAAAGCTTCTCGGAAAAGGTCAGCAGGATAAGAATATATTCAGGGGCAAAATATCGTAATGCGGATAACGCTGAAACTGGCGTTGTTTGCGCTGTTGAAGGGTTGACTAAAACCTATGCAGGGCAGGGATTTGGTTTTGAACAGGATTCTGCAAAACCACTGCTGGAGCCTGTTCTTACCTATCGTGTCGAGCCTGTGTGTGATTTAGATATGCACACTCTGCTGTCGTATTTCCGTGTACTTGAAAATGAAGATCCACAGCTTCACGTCGATTGGAATGAACAGCTTGGCGAGATTCATGTCAGTATAATGGGCGAGGTGCAGCTTGAAATACTGAAAAGCCTCTTCAAACGGCGCTTTGATATCGACATTGATTTTGGCGAGGGAAGCATTGCATACAAAGAAACTATTGAGAAAACGGTCTACGGCTATGGTCACTATGAGCCGCTCAGGCATTATGCTGAGGTGCATTTGAAGCTTGAGCCGCTGGAGCGTGGCAAGGGTCTGCGTTTTGCAACCGAATGCAGTGAAGATACGCTGGACAAAAACTGGCAAAGACTTATTCTTACCCATTTGCAGGAGAAAAAGTATCTTGGCGTTCTCACAGGCTCTCCTATTACAGATATGAAAATAACGCTCGTTTCGGGAAGAGCGCACCTTAAACACACTGAGGGCGGCGATTTCCGTCAAGCAACGTATCGTGCCGTCAGACAGGGACTTAGAAACGCAAAGTCCGTTCTTCTTGAGCCTTATTACAGCTTCACACTTGAAGTGCCACAGCAGAACGTGGGTCGTGCTATAACAGATATACAGAACATGGGCGGAGTTTTCTCACAGCCTGAGGTATCGGGCGAATTTTCCGTTATAAAGGGAAGCGCACCAGTGGCGGAAATGCGTGGATATCAGTCGCATGTCATAAGCTACACCAAGGGCATTGGAAAGCTGATATGCACTTCTGACGGTTACCGTGAATGTCATAATACAGAAGTTGTGATTGAAGAATATGGCTATGATCCTGACAGAGATCTTGAAAATACGGCAGATTCTGTATTTTGCTCTCATGGCGCAGGTTACAATGTAAAATGGAACGAAGTTCCTGATAAGCTTCACATACCTCCAGAGGACAAACGCAGGCAGGTTTCTCAGCCAAAGACATACGCTCGTGCCGAAGATTTTGTAAGACGTGCAGCAAGCGACAAAGAGCTTATGGAGATATTTGAGCGCACTTACGGAAAGATAGAACGTGATAAGCACTATGCGATGCGCAGACCTGAAAAGTCTGTAAAGTCAGCATCAAAGCCGAAGCAGATATACTCAGGCATGGAATATTTGCTGGTTGACGGCTATAACATAATTTTCTCTTGGGACGAGCTGAAAAAGGCTGCCAACGAGAGCCTTGACCTTGCGCGAAGTATGCTTGTGAACAGGCTTTGCAACTATCAGGGATACAAGCAATGTGAGCTGATACTCGTCTTTGACGCATACAAGGTCAAAGAGCAGGAGCGTGTAGTGGAAAATTACCACAATATCAGTATAGTTTACACCAAAGAAGCCGAAACGGCTGACACTTATATCGAACGCACTGCCCACAAGCTCAGCCGAGAGCATAAGGTAAGGGTCGCCACATCTGACGGCATGGAGCAGGTCATAATCATGGGCAGCGGCGCTTTCAGAATGTCAGCTCAGGAGCTTCACGAGGACGTTATCCGTGTGGAAAAGGAGATAAGAGAATATATCTCCAATATGAAATAAAAAAACGATTTTCTGAAAATAAACAGAAAATCGTTTTTTGTTATCTTTTCCTTTTCTTGGACTTTATTTTTATCTCAGGTATTGCTAAGTTGTCGAATATTACGCCTGATTCGCTATTATTTTCGTTTTCATCATTCTCAGTTTTTACATCTTCAACGTGAACTTCTGGAAAAGCAAGGTTATCTGTATAACAGTCAAGATGTTTGTTCTTTTTGTTCATATTCTTTTCCTCCGTTAATTAATAAAGTTGATAAATCCTGTTATAACAAGGCTGTTTATAAAATCGGCAAACATACTTCCAACAATAGGAACAAGCATATAAGCCTTTATTGAAGGGGCAAATTTTGCTGTTAAAGCCTGCATATTAGCCATAGCGTTTGGCGTTGCACCCATTCCGAAGCCGCAAGTTCCTGCCGCAAGCACTGCCGCATCATAGTTTCTGCCCATGACATTGTATACGATAAAGTATGAGAACATTGCCATAAGAAGCACCTGTGCAACAAGCATGATTATCATAGGCAATGCAAGCTCGGCAAGCTGCCAGAGTTTCAATGTTATCATGGCTATTCCGAGAAAAAGCGAAAGACAAATACCACCGATATCATTTATTTCACCCATGTGTATGTGTATTTTACCGCTGTATTCACCGATGTTTCTCATAAACGCTGCAACGATCATTGATCCGATATACACAGGAAAAGTCATGCCGGAATATGAAAGCACCCATGATACAAATGTGCCTATTCCCATTGCTATCGCAAGCTGATAAGCTGCAGGTGCATACATACTTACAGAGCGGTGATGTTTTTGTTCGTCCTCGACAAGTATAGAGTCGTCCTCAGGAATAACAGTTTTCAGCAGATCGTGTTTGAGTATAAGCTTTCTGCCGATAGGTCCGCCCATTACAGAGCCTATAATCAATCCAAAAGTAGCCGCTGCTGTGCAGAGGCTTGTTGCTCCTTGCTGACCAAGGTCCTCAAGTACTGTGCCAAAAGCACCTGACGTTCCGTGACCGCCTACCATAGGGATAGATCCTGTACACATACCTACCAGCGAGCTTACTCCCAATAGCTTTGAAAGTCCCACTGCAACCGCATTCTGCGCAAATATCAGCACTATCAGGCATAATAAAAATACAATAAGGCTTTTGCCTCCTGCTTTCAAAACTTTAATGTTTGCCTGAAAGCCAACAGAAGTGAAGAACATGACCATGCAAACTGTTTTTAGCGTTTCATCAAACTGAAATTCGACTATTCCTGCGACGTGAAGAATACATGATATGATAGCAAAAATAATTCCGCCGATGACAGGAGAGGGAATACAGAAGGTTTCAAGAAATCTGACTTTCTTTTTGAGAAATCCCCCTAAATACAAGACTCCTACTGCCACCGCAAGAGTTTGATACATATCCACATTTATTGTTTTCAAATTTGATCCTCCTCTGTTATAGCAGTTCCAATGCTGTTATAATATTCCACTGCCCCTTTATGAAAAGCACACGGGATATTATCTGTCGCAAATTTTGTGTCATTATTCGCAAATGAGATCCTTTTCTTTATCTGGTCATTTTCCTCAAAAAGCATTTTTGTGATATCTGCTACAGTGTCGCTGTCCATCTTTTGGCTTGCCACAAGAACAGCCTTTACGCCGACAGTCTTGACGTCCTCGTCAATGCCTTTATAAGTTCCTGCCTTTATTACAGTTTCATAGTATCCGTCATAAAGATTCGTCATATATGATATTGTTCTGTCATCAAGAGGCAATATTCTTATATCCATTTCCTCAGAAAGCTGTGTTATAACATCACATGGAGCACCAAGTACCACGAAAAATGCATCGATAGAGCCGTTTTTAAGTGCCTCAGCAGACTTCTGATAGTTCATGTTGCACACATCTATCATGTTATAGTCAAGACTTACAGAGTTTAAAATGTACTCAGCATTTTTTGCTACGCCAGAATCTTCTTCGCCCACAGAGACCTTTTTGCCTTTAAGATCAGCAGGAGTTTGAATATCTGAGTCAGCCGGAACGATTATCTGAAAAGACTCCATGTAAAGAGCCGCAACTGCACGGACGTTGTTTATTTTGTTACCATTAAAATCTCCTGTGCCATTCACTGCTTCAGACAGGACATCGCTTTGGACTATTCCCATGTTGATAAAGCCGTCCTTTAAAAGCCTCATGTTAGCCTGAGAACCAGCCGTTCTTATATTTGTGATGTTTTCATCAATATCACTGAGAGTGTCAGCAAATTTATAATATATACCACCTTCGTTGCCGGATCCCAGTTTTATCTCAGAGTGTTTACAGCAAGAGCAGAACATTGTAAGTATAGCAACTGTAACAATAAATATTATTGTATTTTTTATTTTTCGCAATCCGATCATTCCTTTCTAAAATATTCAAAAAGTTATCCTATTGATAATATCATATCCATATTTTCATTAAACATATATTTCATATAAAAAATCACCTATCAGCTTTTTGGTATTATCATTGAGGTTAAAAAAGCCACACCGAGCGTGGCTTTTTCTCTCTAATATAGACAGTAAACAAATTTTGCATTAAGAAGCTTAGCACCCGAAAGCTTTGGCAGGACGATCTTGTCCTTTACGATTTCAAAATAAGAAAGTGCGGTTTCAAGTTCACCATCAGATATTACTGAGTTGCTCATTTCCGCTTTGACTGCAAGTTCTCCGATATATTTTATCATATGAGAGAAATCATTGATTTGCATTTCCTGGCATTTTTCTGTCAACCTGTCACAAAGCTGTAAGTCTGTAATATTTCTGCTGTCGGCGATGCCTATAAGCTTTAAATATTTGAGCATATAGCGGTATACCGCCACAGTGCGTGATCTATTGTCCCCATTACTTAGTTCCGAACGCATTTTCTTTACCTTAACGTCTCTATGGACTACAACACCGAAGGCTATAAGCAGAAGTCCGCCCAGTGTGATGAAAATTCCTACAAATGAGCCATGGCCGCTGTTGTTTTCTGTTATTCTTGATGAAACAGAAGTTATCCCAGCGCCTGACATCACTCCGGCACCATGTCCGTTGCTTGCAGAATTTGTTTTCTTTGTTGTTGAAGCTTTTGAACTGTTTGCAGGCTTTTTAGTAACCACTGAAGTTGTGCCACCCTGACCGCCATTTTGTGTGGTAGTCGTAGGCTTGCTTTCTGTGCTTTTAGTTGTTGTAACTTCCTTAGGGTCTTTCTCTTGTTGTGTAAGATTAGGATTATCATTATCATAACCCGGTGTGAATTCTGCAGGATACCAACCTGCATTGTCTATAAATACCTCAGCCCATGCGTGCGCACATTTGTCCTTTACACTTACCTCGTATGTTGAATCATCTTCAGGTTCACCGAGCTGTGAATTAAGCACCACATATCCCTCTACATATCTTGACGGATAGCCAAACATTCTTAAAAGCTCTGCACCCGCCGTTGCGAAATATGAACAATAGCCCTCCTTTTGTGTACCTAAAAAATAATCTATGAAATCTTCACCTTTTGGAGTAACACCCGGTTCAAGGGTATAAGTGAAGTTATCAGAGAAATAGTTTTTTATTGCAGTGCTTATTTCTTCATAAGTCCAATCACCCTTGTGGTAAATATCCACGCCAAGATATTCGTTGAGTATCTCTTTATATGCCTTATCAAGCTCATCAGACTTTGAAACGTCCATATATTTTTGGTGAACAAACTCTGAGTAAGCGTCAACACCTCTGTCCTTATTAACAGACAATGCAGGCACTTCTGTGGCTATAGCCTCAGGGAGGGCTTCAAGCCTTTCTTCTATAAGAGAGGGGTCAAAATAGTAAAGAGAATACTTTGTTGAACTTAATTTGACATATGACTCAGTGGTAGGACGCATTTTTTTATCGTCAGTGTTTCCATCACTTGAATATAAAGAAGCGTATGGCGCATACACAAATTTCTTGCTTGCGCCGAGAACAGATACAGAAATTTGAGCAGGGGTCAGATCCGCATATTTTCGTTGGATAAGGTCATAATCCAGATCCTGCACCCATATCTTGCCTTGCTCAAAATCATCAGAGAAGGTGTCTTCATTGCCATTCACGTCAACAGGAGTCCAGCTATTGTCGTTATAAACGCCTGCTACATATCCACGGAGATATAGTGTATTAGAGAATTTTGGAGTGACCACTTTTAGTGCTGTTGAGCCGTTGAAGCTAATGCCTGCTGTCTTGCCAAGAACGCCTCCGTTTGTGCCACCAACTGTTTTTATACCAAACAGATCAAATCCGCCGTCATAATCTGAAAAAGCATTCCTCAGGTCAGTGAGAGAAAAATTTGACACTGCTGTAGAAATATCATGTCTGTATTTTGCAAATGACTCAGGACGTGTAAAGCCTGTTATTGCCGAGAAAAGCATAATAACTACAAGTACCAACGAACTTAAAATAGCCGTGAATTTCATGAATACGTTATAGAAACAAGCTTTTTGCTTTTCAGATGTAAAATAAAACGTGCGTTTTCGCTCATGCACCGCAAAGGTGTTTTTTCTTCCTGCCTTGTTAGTTGTGTGGTTTATTATGTGCAGTGCAAGCACTGTCACCCAGCATACAAACAGACCAATAACAGTCCACATTGACGGCTCCCAGCCCCAATACATTCCAAGCTCGAAAACAGGAAATGTAATGATGAACAGCAGTGGAAAATCTATCCTATAAAGGCAGGCTGCTGCCGTTCCAAGGCAAACAAGAGTTATAAAAAATACGAAAAAATTTGACGCAAGATATGGGTAGTCGATAGTAGAAATTCCACTAAGCTGAACACCGAGAGTTGAGTTAGGTTGATTTGCCCTTGAAAGATATCTGTCTATAACAACGAACAAGCCGTATTTTATTGTAGATATCCTGCTCACAAGGTAAATTACATGAAGTATCATCACACCAAGTGCAGAAAACTTAATTATCTTGTGTGACGATTTCATCAGACCAAACACAAGTGAAAGCATGGCGGAGTAATATATGATCGTGGTCTTGTATATTTCCATATCAAGGAATGATACTGCCATAAACGCTGTGCATATGGTCGTCACAAAGGTCAGAAGTATCTGAAACCCTAGAAATGAGCCTGAATTATGTTCACGCTCACAATTCATAAGGATATCTCCGTCAATGCAGATACCATTGCTGCTGATAAATCCTATATCTTTGTTTTTGCTTTTTATTCTTTTCTTTTTCATGTTGTCACCTTTATAGACATATTTCCTGTATACTTTCGGCAACGTGTTTTGCAGTAACGTTCACGACCTCTGCAAACTCATCGTTTATAACGTCGTCTTTCTTTTTGTTTGTGATAAGCATATAGGAATAGCGGAACGCCAGATCGTTATCGTTCATAACGCCGCTGAGATTGCTGTTATATGCGGGAGAAAAATACATCAAGTGACCGCATTTATATCTCTCAGGCTCATTGATGTAATTTATCATAGACAAGTCAGGCTCATCATAAACAGAAGCCTGCAACAGCAGACTTATAAGCAGCCTTGCACTTTCTTCGTCTGTAACATTTACTACTTCACTCAAATCTTTCTTTTTATCATACCACACTACCTTATGAGGTGTGTCATTTTCTATGAGATAATAGGATATAGACGCTATAGCCTCTACAAGAGTATCATATACGAGCATATAATCGTCTGTATTTGTATCAAGGTGGAGATCCGCCATAAGCACGATAGAGTTTGATATAGGCAGGGAATAATCCTTGACCATGGTCTTATCCTGCTTTGCAGTAAGCTTCCAATGTATCCTATTTATTTTGTCACCATCATGATATTCGTGTATATCAAAAATCTCTGAGGGATCATCGCCCTTTGATGTCTTGGAATAATCATCGGTTTCAAGACCCATTTCAGCATAATTCGCAATGTTGTTTTCGATGGGTATATAGTCAGGAACTATAGTGAACGTACTTTCGCCAAAAAGTCTGGAAGCAGCGTCGGTACTTACTCTTATCTTGAAAAGCTTCAGCATATCCACAATGCGACAGCGTTTTATGTTCATTCTCACTGTGCCATAATGCTTTGCAGAAACGTGCAAAGTAAGATACTGAACATCATCAGGATAAAGGGGAGTGTTTATCTTCATTGTATTTTTGTCGCCGTCAAGAGTGTTGTAATATTCTATCTCTATAATCATATTGGCAACAGGCAACTTTGAGCGGTTTTGCAATCTCAACACAACAGGTATCTTTGACGATCTGCCTGCGGTTTTCTGAGTGTTCACAAAACCAACGCTTATTTTCTTTGACATTTTTTTGAGCATAACGAATAAGATAATAGGCATAACAAGTAAAAATGCAAAGAGATAAAAAGAGAAGCTACCCACATATAATATATAGAAAAAGATAGAGGCAATAAATAATATTATATATAAAACCAGCATTTGCTCCTCCGTTACTTGCTAACTCTAGGAACCTGAACTGAGGAAATAACTCCTTTGAGTATCTGTTCTCCTGTGAAGCCGTTTATCTTTGCCTTTGAGCTGAACACAAGTCTGTGAAGAACAACGTCCTTGAAGCTGTATATAACGTCATCGGGGATAACATAATCTCTGCCCTTAAGAAGCGCCGTCGCCTTTGTCATTCTTAGTAGTGCGATAGTTCCTCTAGGTGAAAGGCCCAACTTTATATATTCATTGTTTCTGGTTGCATTTGCAAGCATAACGATATACTGGAAAACCTGATCTGAAACATAAATATTTTCCACAACTTTCCTTGCCTGAAGGATATCCTCCGCAGAAACCACGGGTCTTACATTATCCACAGGCACAAGATTTTGCTTGGATTTTAGCATTGCAACTTCGCTTTCAAGATTAGGATAACCCATTGTGAGCCTTACGATAAATCTGTCCATTTGCGACTCAGGGAGCATTTGCGTGCCTATAGAGCCAACTGGGTTTTGCGTTGCGATAACGATATAAGGGTCAGGCATTTTATGTGTGATACCGTCTACAGTTACCTTGCCCTCCTCCATTACTTCAAGAAGCGCAGACTGCGTCTTACTTGAGGTTCTGTTTATCTCGTCTGCAAGAAAAAGATTTGTGAGTGCTGCACCCTGCTTATATTCAAACTTGTGTGTTTCTTTATTTAGTATGGTAAAACCTGTCACGTCTGTTGGCAAAACATCAGGGGTGAATTGTAGTCTTTTATAGTCAAGTGAAAGCGCCTTTGAAAGAGCCACGGCAAGAGTTGTCTTTCCTACTCCCGGAATATCCTCAATAAGGATATGACCGCCTGCAAGTATGGACAGCAGGACTTTTATGATTATCTCGTCCTTGCCGATAATGACCTTTCTTACCTCATTTATCACGCTTTGTGACATATTCAGTACTTTTACCTGTTCTTCAGTTAAGCTGTTGTTCATAATTTTCTCCTTTGTTTTGTATGTTTCTTTTATCTTCACAATATTTGTGCATATTGCATTAACATTATATCACAAATACAACAGTATTTCAAGCATTTTGCGTGATAATTAAATACAATAATTGATATCTGCGTATGTAGGAGAATACAAATATCTTGTACTAAAATGCAGGCTCACAGCATAGTTATTTCATAGGACAAGTCAAAAGGAGCGTGAAAAAATGATAAGAGAAGTCAGTAAGATAAAATACGTTTACGAACTGCTCACCCCTCGCATAAGGGGAGCGATTATGTCAGTGCCAGAAATAGAGCGTGACAGGATACAGGAAATAAGGCTTCGCAGAGGTAGACGGCTGTCTGTTACCATATTCTCGAAAGAGTATTTCGTTAATGATAACGGCAGACTAATGAACAATATCGGGGATAGCGTTCAAGTTACCACAGATGATATTGAAACTATCTATCAGCGAGCATTTCAGAACTCTCTTCACAGCTTTCACCGTGAGATAGCAAGAGGGTACATAACGGTTTCAGGAGGGTGCAGAGTAGGCTTCTGCGGAACTGCCGTTCTTGATCCTGCAAGGAGTTATGCCGTGGAGTCGGTAAAAAATATATCTTCTCTTAATATAAGGATAGCTCGTGAAATGATAGGCAGTTCAGACGAGATATATGCAAAATGCTTTTCTGACAAACCAATGAGCCTGCTTATAGCTTCACCGCCCTCGGGAGGAAAAACTACAGTGCTTCGTGATCTTGCAAGAAAGCTTGGAGAACGCTGGCGTGTTGCGCTTATAGACGAGCGAAACGAGTTTGCCGCAACAGTGGCAGGTGAGCCGCAAAATCTTATAGGTGTAATGACGGACGTGTTTAATTCCTACAACAAATATGAGGGCATAATGACGGCTGTCAAGGTCATGTCACCGCAAATACTCATATGCGACGAGATAGGTTCTTCTGAGGACAACGAAGCTTTGCAGTATGCGCTCAACTCAGGAGTGAAGCTTATTGCTTCATGCCATGCTTCAAGCCTTGATGAGCTTAAAAAGCGGCGTTATATCTCAAAACTCATAAAAGACAAGGCTTTCGACGCACTTGCGGTACTAGGCACAGGAACAATGTGTGGCAGGCTGGTATCATTTACAAAAACAGGAGCATGAAATGATAAAGCTAATAGGCTGTGTGCTGATCATATCCGCCTGCACACAAATGGGCTGTGCAATGGCGACGGACAAGATACGGCAAATGAAATATCTCAAGCTTCTCAGACGGTTGATATTTGAAACAAGGGCAATGGTTGAGGGTGGAATGACTTTCGGGGAAATTATCTTAAAGCTTAGCTTGCAGAAAGATTATTCTGACTTTACAAATACAAAGAGTGGTATGCAGGAAGTTGCAAAAGATGATACTTTCGCATCTGACTTCCTTGGCGGACAGAATCCATTTACATATTTCGCACCTGTTGCAGAGAACATTAAGATTGCTCCGCTTTCTGCCTATGACCAGGGATGCGTAGAACTGATCCAGAATTCCTTCAGTGATTATTTCCAGGGAAATGTTGACTTTGATAAAGCAAAAGCAAACTTCGAGACTGCTATTAAAGAGCGTTATCCTGAGATCTCTGAGGTTAAATGGCCGGAATAATGTAGATAGTTCTGAGGATTTTGTTTGCAAAAACATCTTGCAGAATACTATTAAAAAAATAATGTCCATGTGACATTTGAAAATTGGTATAAGGAACGTGGAGAGGATCCTGTAACATAGGATTCTCTCCTGTTCTGTAAGATGTGTGTAAAGGAGAACTGTTATGAAGAAAA